>Ga0126342_10003846_pt1 | contig 25186 bp, 20 predicted proteins | sample Cyp1metagenome_FD_92528 | JGI IMG/M metagenome (GOLD analysis project Ga0126342, IMG submission 92528) | Coral microbial communities from Lord Howe Island, Old Settlement Bay, Australia - Cyphastrea 1 metagenome | ecosystem: Host-associated > Invertebrates > Cnidaria > Coral ... | reverse complement strand
TATTTTATATATATATATTGCATATATTCTATTTATATCTTACATATTATATATATATATATGTTTATATATATATACACACCACACATACACTCTATATTGCATATAGTATATCCATTCTAATTATCGATACATATGCACTATATGCACTATAAAGACTACAGACACCGCTTGGCTGCTGAGAAAACCCCCCCTCCCCTGCCACAGGGGGTGGGGGGAACCATCTGGCTGGGGAGGGGGGGGGGTGTGGGGGTCCCTGCTCATATATATATATATATCATTATAAATTATTTGTTATATAATTTCATATAGAGGTTTCCTAAGTCATGGGGGTACCCCCAGTCATCCATTAATAGATGGATTTTCCATGAAATAACCCGAATCTAGGTAGATCATTGGGAATCATTGAGCACTATTAATGTTAATAGATTATAGGTGGATTTAGTGATAACACAACCATAATTTAGTGATTTAGTGATGATTATGGTGATAGCTCTGACATTGTGATGGTGATGATTTTATTGTGATAACTGTGACAACTGATTATGGTGATTAATACGGAAAATCTCCACAATCTTGGCAGAAACCAACCACCCTGGGGGTTTCCATAGTGGGGATACACCAATAGCTGGTTGGTTTATTTCACGGAAAAACCGAAAATAAAAATGGATGATTGGGTGGGGTACCCCCATGACTTCGGAAACCTCCTATTAGCCTATAGTGACTAACATGGGGATACGAATGATATGGATGACAATAGATGATAACAAAAAAGTATAGTGATTTATAATGATTTGTATAGTGATTAATGGAACATATCATCAATTATACATACTGGTATATATCTGGATGAATGGGGACTTTTGGGGATATAATGGGGACATAGTGGGGATGACTATGAAAACAGCATAGTGATTTGTAGTGATTTATTAAAACACATATATATATATATATACATGCAGTGATTTATGGCTGATACTTAAAAAATCTAGGGATTTAGTATGTTGAACCACATATGTGGCATGAGAATGGAAACTTCTAGTGATGTATATGGTGATCAATAGAAAATAATGAGGATATATATATATATATACACATGGAATCACATGGATTGGACACCTATTTTTTCAGTGTCCTTTATGCATCCGGATACATGATGTGAAATATGCATATACGGAGGTTTTCTAAAATTTGGGGTACCCCCAAATCATCCATTTTAATAGGCTTTCCATTATAAAGCATCCATTTTGGGATCCCCCATTTGTGGAAACCTCCATATATCTATATATATATAGATATGGATGATGAGGCTAGTGAATTCTTATCATCTATCCAAATGGGTGATCATGGACAAGCAACCAATGATTTAGACAGTGATCAGCGGGAAATCATGGAACTTGTTTCCAGCCATTATATAATTATATATATATATGTTGTCAGATTATCCACATGTTATTCCACTATATTACATCATAGTAATAGTTATATTATATTCCATTATATAGTTATATTCCATAATATCCCATCTAATTCCATCGTATCCCATTGTATCCATGTATTGGCACTGGGCAAACCATCAAACAAAAGTGGGAATTTTCCAGCCAACCATGTTCGATTACTAGGAGGATGATCCTAGCTGACATAGGAAATCTCAGCATGAATGTCCAACGATATTCCCTGGTATCCATATCATACATCAAAAAAACCCACATACCAAATTTATCAGATGATTATCATATGGAGGTTTCCTAAGTCATGGGGGTACCCCACCCAATCATCCATTGGTTCATAGGATTTCCATGATAAACCATCCATTTTGGCGCATATGTTTTCAGATCGTGTTCTCCTATATATTCCCAAAATGATCATATCATATCATATCCCATTGTCTCATATACATTTGTATCATACTATTCGTATCCCCATGATATATTTTTGTATCCCAAATTGTTTCCCAACCAGCCATCCGTATGATCCATGTCGTGGATGGTCATCTCCAGGCTCAGCTTCGATGGTTCGCCTCCTGGTGCGCAGATGGCGCAGGGCAGTCTGCAGGGCTTCAACGAGTGCCCGCAGGGCGCAGGAAACACGTGGGATCCGAATGGGATCCGAACTGGGGGATGGGAGGATGGACCATTCTGGGTTTATAAAATTTTACAAACCCAAATGGAGCATATGAATGCATATGAGATCACCCAGTACCCTCTGGTTATGTCAAAATAGCTATTGAACATGGCCATTTAGTTCGTTGATTTACCCATGAAAAATGGTGATTTTCCAGTTTGTTATGTAAAGGTTTACCAGAGTGTCACCGTTAGTGGGATCTAAAAGGATCAAAACTGAGGGACTTCGCAGGAAACCATGGCTTTAAAACCCCAACCATGGTTTTCCCGCGAAGTTTCCATACAAATTCTGGGACAAGCAGCTTTGCCAAACATTGGATATCCTTAAAAACGCAATGGTTCTAAAATCTCATATTTGCAATATATTAGTGGCTATAAACATTCGGGTATTGCCAAGTTTCGAGAAGATGGTTGGGAAACAGTTAGTATCACTTGTCACTTGTGACCATGACTATATCAGTCTGATTCTTGGTTAGTTAAGTTTAGTCGTTAATGGTTCAAAAATACACATTGAAACTTAGTGAAGTTTAGTTGTTGCTTTATGGACACATTTCATGTCAATTTTCTGTCGAAAAACCAAGACACGGCTCCGGAAGCAGTGCCAGGTACCAATGCCTGGAACAGCAAATCATCTATACCGTGGCGCATGAGGCAGGAAACGCTCGGACCGGGTTTTCCCCAAGATTTCCCAAGAGATCGAACAGGTTCGAGTCTTCCCTTTTTATTTGATTGGGAAGATTGGGATATGTTGACTTTTCTCTTTTTTTTTTCTATATATATATATAGTTGGGATATTTTGACTTGTCTATTTTTTGGGGGGTTTGCTGTAACACAGAATTGGGGTTTCATCAGCAGAAATGTTGGTTTCATCATCCACATTCACGGGGACTTTCGGAATTTGAAACGGCCATAGAAACTGAATTTGCCATTCCAGTCCGCGACTTGAAGAGCAGTCATAAACATTGCAACACGGACCATGGCATTCTTGTGTGACAATGTGGTAGACCCAATAATAAACCTATCAGCTTGGAGATTGTTTTCACACACCATTTTATGGTAATATTTGTGATGGTGCATAGTTATTCATAATTCGGGTTACCACATTACCCAAGTATGACCCAAAACATAAACCATATGATATATTTATTTAAACAGTAAATAAATGAAATTAGATAAACCATGAGTAACATTGGGGGCTTATTATTCATCAACCATATTGGAATACCATATAAATCGCGCGGTATTGTTCGGAAGATAGTTATATAGTTATATACCGTATTACCATGTATTACCGTGTAAACCATACATGGTAATATAGGAGATTCATTCTGGTTTACAACCCCAAATGAAACATATGATATCACCCAGTACCCTCTGGTAATTCAACATAGATATTGAACATGGCCATTTAGTTCGTTGATTTACCCATTAAAAATGGTGATTTTCCAGTTTGTTATATGAGTTTACCAGAGGGTATCAGCCACAAAGTCCACCAGCTTGTGTGTCAATACCGGGTTCAATGGATTGGTTTAAGGGAAAATCTACAGGAAACCATGGTTTTTACCATCAAATATAGGTCTTTCCTCCAAATTTTCCCATCATCCAATTCTATGCCAGGTGCATCGACAGAACTTGCCGCAACTGAGAGCTTCCCTGGAAGAGACCGACTTCGAGCGTGGCGGCCTTGGCCCACCTGCATGGAAGGAACAGCTTTTACGGGGGTAAAACAACGAATTTTACGGGGATATACATAACGGGATTTCATGGGGATATCAATGGAATACATATATATATATATGTAATATATATATATACACATATACAAACAACATATGATATTTTGGGTCTCCCTGAAAATGGGGGATGTCACTATGAACAAAAGGATCGAAGATAAATGAAATATGATGGGATATGATGAGATATATCACCAACAACGTGATTTTTGTGTTTGTTTGCAAATGGGTGAGTGCCCCCCTCCGGTTACTTCCATTAAATAACAGGGAACAGGATGAGTTTTACCAGATCCAATGGGGGTTTTCCCCGAAACAAAATTTCAATCACCTGGCCGGTTTTGATCCTTACACACCCTGCTTTCAAAATCTTTCAAATGGGATCAATGGACAACATCCACCCGTGACTTTGATAGGCAAACTATCGGGTTTCAGGGTGGCACCATCCAGTAAATGCCACAGATTTGATCCCTTCAACTCCTGTTCTTGTTGTCGTTGTGACTGGCACTCAAACCCCAATCCCAATCTGTTGATCCGCTCTCAATGCGCAGGTAGTGGCTTTGTCCAATGGGCAGTGCTCATGTCGTGTATCAGGCTGCTCGCCACGCTGTCTGTGATAAATGGTGACCCACCCGACCAATGGCTTGATTTGAAGAAAAAAGTAAACAACTGCAGGAAACAAACAATTTGTTTTTCCTCAATCCCAAACAAACATGACCCACGGAATTGTTGGGATATATGATATAACCACCAAGATTATACCAAGATTTTAAGCGCTCTTAGCAAGGCCTTCGGTGGCCAGACTGTTCCCTTCGTCCAGGCAATGCGGCGGAGCGTTGGCAGATATGGAGGTTGACTTCCTTCCTGACGTGTCAGGAGGCGACCAAAAGCACGGCCCATAAAATGATGGCTTTTTATATCGTTCTATAATCTCTTATATATGTGTACATAGTGGTACATATATATTTATGGGGAATCACCCAATCACCGACAATGCTCCAGTTTAAGATTTATTATGTTGTGCCCAGACCTGAACTTTTTGGAAAAATAGGCAGGTCTCTGAAGCAAAACACCGAGTTGGCGGTCTAATTAAACATAATGTCGGAGTCCTTGTTTTTTTTCCTAAGCGACAAAAAGGTTTGAAGTATGTTGCAGACTCATGCAGTGCGACGCCAAATTCTAAAACGCCCAAACCGATTGGACCCTTTGGTCATTGAAACCCTGCAAGGCTTGGTGAATTACAACAGCTTCTTGACAGATGTGGTGCTTCCGTCGAGTCTTGAAGCCAGAAATCATGGATCAGATCCCAACATGTTTTCTTTTGTGGTAAATCGGAGAAACTCCTACACCACCATACACCACCGAAAGTCAAGGGTAAGCGGGGTATTTTTTTTGGTTATAACTTATAACGTTTGGGTTTACCACATTGCTTTGGACGACACCCTACTTCGAAAGTCCTCGTTGCTCACGAATCATTCATTTTACCACGGTTCAATGACCACCCAAGAAACATGTTGGTGATATTTTGGTGATATGGTGGTGGGTTCCTAAAATGGGGGTACCCCATTTATCATCCATTTTTATAGGATGCTCCATATGATAACCATCCATTTAGGGGCAGCCCCATTTATGGACACATCCCCATGGCCTTTCCATGGCTGTCCCCATGACCCAGTGAAGGTATCCCGTTTTTTTTTTTTTTCTGAGAGTGATATGAAGTAGGGGATTCCTCAATCTTCCAATGATTTTTTTGAATGTAATATGATGTAATTTGTATTGTATGTATACTGTATGAAATATACTGTGTCTACATCGGCCCATGACATGCCTGTTATCCGTATTATACACCTCCTTAGATAAAGGTCTACGATATAATGGTATCATACTCTTACTTGCACCCCTGATACTTCTCGACTAGATGCCACTTAACATACCGGGTATTAACACTCCCATTATTATACCCGTTAGCTTACAATACATGGTAGAACCAATATGAACTAATGATTAACTAATTTTGAAGCAGCTAGTGAGGGAACATGACCTATGGCCCTCAAAACGATGGCTGTACTCACTTACGTTTGTTGGTTCATACACCCCATTAACTAGTTGGATATATCTACAATGAATGCTAGTTATAGCTATGCGATACATCAACTTAGCTAAGTACTACAATGAATGCTAGTTATACCTATGCAATACATCAACTTAGCTAAGTATGATAATCATATTTATAATGGCCCATTTAGCTTTAGAAAAAAAGCCCTTCAAATGAGCCATTCTTATAAAATGAGCATAAAGACCGCCATTTCTAGATGACCCATGGTGGTTTCGGCGAAGAATTCGCCAGGCGATGTTCCAGAGGAATAGCCAGGAGAGATTTGAAGACATTGCGACTGTCGTGGCGATCGATGGCTTTGTTTGGATGTTTTCGACTCCGGGAGTTGGGTGTCCAGTAGAATGGGTGGCACATGGTGCCACGGTTGAGATGGGCACGGCTGTGACAAGCAGCCAACAACTAGTGGATTCCCTTAACATTGAACATAGGGCCAAGGTATGATTGTACCATCTAGTCAATTCTCCGTGAAAATGATGTACACATGGTGGGTTTTCAAAAAATGACTGGGGATTTACTGGAGGGTAGTTCCACATGTTTTCTGCACGTCACTGTTTTTTCTGCACGGGGCAGTGAGGTGGTGATGGGTCTTGTGTCCAGGAATCTGCTTTGTGGTATGCATTCTCTGCCTATGACAGCCACGGACGAGGTTTGCTTTTGGGGCGGAAGGGCGGCTGCGTTTGGGGCATATACTTCAAGGGAAACCTCATCCTCATTGTAGTTATCATCGTCATCATCACAATTATTACTATGTATATATGTATACAGTAATTATACATGTACTATGGTCTATGGTTATCAGTTATTACTATTGCTACTATTATTACCATATATACTCATGATTATATAGTATGGTTATCACTCTTCTTATTCAATATTATTAGATATTATTAGCAACTATCATTATCATATATACAATAATACTAGTAGTTATTATCATCCGTTTGATGATTATCATAATTATATCATACTAGATTAATAATACTAGTAGTTAATATCATGATATTATAGTTGTGATCACTGATATTGATATAAAGATTAATGTGGGTAAAACAATAATAAACCATCCCCCAGTCATCACCATTTTTATAGGTGGTCTGGTTACCATTCCCAGTCATGGGTGGTTTATGACATTGTTTTAACCACATTATATGGTGTTCCCTTTGATCATTACCCTCTGGTAAACGTTTACATAACGAACTGGAAAATCACCATGCTATGTAGCTGGGTAAATCCACTATTTCTATGGCCATGGCTTCAATAGCAAACTGTTAGTTTACCAGAGGGTATAGCGTATACATAACTTATCACGAAAACTTACCAGAGGGAAGTTCAACCAACCCATTCATGGCAGTTTATACCAGAGGGTGCCATCTGGTTATTTAACATAGCCATGGAATCGACCCATTTATAGATGGTTTACCTGTTAAAAATGGTGATTTTCTATGGCTATGTTAAATAACCAGAGGGTAGTACTTACCAACCCATTCATGGCATCACCATCGCCACCTGGCCAGGTGAAGGGGATTGCAGGAAGCTTCAACAGGATCTCGGCGGGGAAGCCGAGACCGACCTAATTTTAGCCACAAAGGACGTGACCAAGCAATTGACCCAATGGTTAATGGTTAATAAATTGTTAATAAATGGTTAATAAATGTTTAATATATAAATGGTTAATATATGGTTAAAAAAAATGGTCATTCGTATTGATGAATACTCATTCATAATGGTTGTCAGAATGATGATTCATGGTGATTCATGGTGACCGATGGTCATGGAAATATCCTCTGCTAATCAAACACTTAGCAAATTCCATATTTGTAGATGATGTTCTGATCAAAACCTCCATATTTTTGGGGATTTCCTAGCCATCCATGTTTGAGGACACCAGAAGGTAACCATCAAAGATTTGGATTTGACAGTCGAGCCTGGACACTGGACAATCAGAGATTTGACCGGCCATGTTGATATCATTTTGATCGGAGCCTTAAGCTAAACATACGTAACATTGTAACAGATGTGGTGGCCCTTCATCAACAAAGATGGAGACGTACTCCATAAACCAATCTTGGATGAGACGAATCAACTCTGGAATCGTGCCATTGGATGCCCAAAAAATGGTACGCTTCAACCACCTTTTCAATACGAGTAATGAGAAACATCGCCGATTCCCAGAATCTTAAAGATAGATGTAAGGGAAGGGAAGCAAGACCTCATCTGAGATTGCCACGTGTGCTTGCTGGTGGAAGGTTTGTCCCGATCCGTTGGTTGCAGAAATCGTCTGATGAATCTGAGAGACTGAGAGGTTTCAAATGGAATAGCTGAAGTGACTCGCAAACTGATACTGTAAGGTGCCGCAGACTTTTTTGGATTCCTTTTGGAGATCTGGGACAAACATTGGTTCACTTCTGTTCACTTTCTATTTGATTTGGGATTTCTAGAGGACATTTGCATACACTTGCAGGAACCCCCAAGCCATTGCAGATGGTTGATCTGAGGTGATGCGCGATCGCTGATGAGCAAGTTACTTGCCATTGGCGCAGTCGAAATGTTCTACTGGTTGGTTGATGAGAAAAGAGGACATTGAACCGATTTAACCCCGAGCTATGGCAGTTTTGAGAGGAACCAATGACTTTAGGGGCACACTACTAGTAAATTTAAGACAAACCCAGAGTTGCTCACCATTCAGTTTTAGCAACCAATGAACATGGAGGGGTTAACTCGTTAAGATTTGCTCATTTTGAGCACCAACCATTGTGGGCTGAATTGAATTGATGAGGGAATGATAATACTTTGCCTGAGAATATGCCATGGTCTCATCTGGCCATCGATGGAAGAAAATGGAGCCAGAGGAGGGCTTCAAAACAGCAAGGCGTTTGGACGGTGGAATGAAAATCCAGTGATACTCAGTGATCAAGGGATGTGCCAAACCCAACGATAAAATAAAGCACTTAGAGCCTTAGAGCTATCTTTCTGGAAGGATTTCGATTCATGAATCAGATGTCAAATTTCGAGGCTCATCTGCCTTATTCTTGGCTCTTGGGGTGGCAAACCGCATCAACCCCTGGCGAAGATTTCGAACGAACGTCGACTCAATAGATGTTATCCCACGGTGAATCCTCAAGCAGCAACTGCCATGAATGGGTTGGTTGAACTTCCCATGTTTGTTTCGTATATGTTATGTATAAGCTATATATTATATACATATCATGTGTAAGTTAATAATGTATATAGATCTATATTATATATTGTATATATACACATATATAAATTATATAGATCCATGTGTTTCCTTAAGTTCCAACGAACACATCTCACTGTCGGTAAGCCAACATAGCCATGGTATGCCATGGTCAATGGTCCTGAAGGGGTGTCATTCCTAGGTGCATCACGGGGAATTTTCCCGGCATCTCCCTCGAGCTCATCAAGCAGAGCCTCCAAGAGGTACGTTCTCTTCGAACATGGGGAAATGGGAGACATGTAGGAGAAATATGGAGAAATATAGTACATAGATATACGTACATAGAGATTATATAATACGTTCTACCCTTCTATACGGTGATTATATATTATTATATTATATTCTCTAATCTACATCATTCATCATTCTGATGGTTTCTGCATAGTCATCCCGAAGTAGATGAGTATATTACATAATGCATTTAATTAACACATAAGCATCATATTTTACGATATTACACATTGTTGATATAATCGAAGGAAGTTTAGAAGTCAAACTTCCGACAATATGGACAGATGAAAAGCAGAGATGGGAAGAGTCAGAGAAGAGAAGAGAAGAATAAAGAAGATCAAAAAAGAGGAAGTCTCAGAAGAAAGAAGATCCAGGTGCGCGAAAAGGTAGGAACGTCGCGAAACACTTTGTTTTTCCAATGATTTGTGACTCCGGAGGGTCGAAAAGTAGGCTCGCTAAAGCGGCGGGTGCAGAGCCAGCTGGCCAGATGAGAGATGAACAATTGCACGCCGTTGTGGCGCGAAGCACATTTGCAAGTGAAAAAGCTAAAAGCACCTCATGATCGGAGCACTTCTGGAAGTTGAGATGTCGAAAAAGTGCACACAGTTGTGGCGCGAAGCACTTTTCGAAGTCAACATGTACAAAACCCGCCATGTTCGGACAACTTTTGGAAGTTGAGATGTCAAAAAAGTGCACACCCTTCTGGCGCGAAGCACGTTTCGAAGTCAAAAGTGCAAAAAACTGAGGGGCACGGAACACTTTTGGACGTTCAGATGTCGTTTCGCGCGGCAGGCGCAAGGGATTGTGCACCTTGTCAAAAGTGAGCAGAACGGTTTTAAAAACGATGGCAGGCGGGACATTTTGAAGAGGATCTGGAAAGATGCATTTCGCGTGGCAGGCGCGGTACAAGAGACATGTTCATCAGAGATGTTAGGAGGTCAGGGCGCTGATTTCCTGAGAGAGGTTGCATTTTTGGAGCATCAGATCTTCAGGTTTGCTGAGATGATTTTGTGCGTGACAGGTGCAGCACTTCGCATGATCTGGCATCAGTTTTCCGTGGCAGGAGTAGTACTTTAGACAGATGGAGTGGAAGAATCGCAAAACGCACTGGTACGAGGCCGACAGCTCTCCACTAAACTTTCCATTTAAAATTTTTGAAGGACGTCTCGCAGAATTGTTTCGTTTTTGACGTTGTCAACTTCGAAAATTGAGGAAGTCTCGCAGAATTGTTTAGTTTTTGATGTTGTCAAGTTCAAAATTGAGGAAGTCTCGTAAAATAGCTGCATTTTCAAGCCTGCAGATAGACAGATAGACAGGCAGACAGACAGACAGATAGATAGATTAGGTAGGCAGACAGCAACAACTACTACTGCTGCTGCTGCTACTACTACTACCACCACTACCACCACTACTACTACTACTACTGCTACTACTACTACTACTACCACCACCGCATCTACAACTACAATTACAACTACACTACATTACACTGCACTACACTAATTACACTGCAGCACGCTACAACTACAAATATTCAAGCAACTACAACTACTACACTACATTACGCAACACTACACCACACTACACTACACTACACTAATTACATTACAGTACATTACATTGCATTGCATTGCATTACATTGCATTACATTACATTACATTGCATGACATCTACAACTGCAACTGTAACTACAATTACAGCTACCACTACATTGCACTACGCTACACTACAACTACGACTACAGTACTTTACGCTACACTAGACTAGACTACACTATACCACACTACAGTACACAACAATACACTACAATATGCTACACCAATTACACCACACCACAACTACAACTGCAACTTCAACCGCAACTACACTACACTAATTACATCACATTAGAAATACAAGTTATATACAACTCCACTACACTACACTACACTACACTACAACTACAACTACAACTGCACTACACCACACCACATCCAACAGTTGTGGTGAGGTGGCCACTGCAACCATTCCAAAAAAACACAACACCAACCACCTTTGGGTCCATCAGTGGATTCGCTCTGCGATTCGTGATTCACAACAACCAACCTCTCCTATAGGTTTCCTATTTTTGAAACTTCCGCCACCGCCTTGTGCGGCAGTACTGGTATATGGGCAATTTTTTGTTCTGAATAGAAATATATCGATGGGCATAGTAATTATAGGGGGATAATCTTCCGTATGTGAACTAAATTGCATTATTCATATCATATTCACGGGATACAATACTATGTGCTTGGCGCCTTTTCTTGGCATTCAAGGTAATCAGTTAATATAAGTTAGCTATAGAAAAGAAAGCACATACTTTTGAATAGGTCAATCACCATAAATCATGTATAAACAGGTCATTTTCCATAGCATTGCGGTCACCATCCCGAAATGACCCGTGACATTTTACAGGGGCGGGTTTTTGGTGAGTTATTAGTTGTTAGTAGCCAGCAGTAAATACATGTATATATTTGTACATAAATTGGTTCTGAGTTTTTGTATTTATGTAGAATCGGTGTTTAAATCAAGAGTCCCTCGGAAAGATTCAGTTTTGTTGAGGCCGTGACCTAGCCCTTGGAATCCCGCTTGATATCTTCGATGGCTGGATATTTCATGCCAGCAACCATGGTTTCCCAGACAAAAAACACACAGACTGCTATTCTCCTCTTCCGAGTTTTCGCCCAATTGCCTCAGTTGACGCTTCAAAATCAGACGCTTTCGGATATAGGGCAAATTATCTTGTTGCAATTCGGATGATGGGAATGGTTCATAGTCATCTCGGGTTTATGTTTCATCTAATATGTTTCATAGTTTCAAAATGTTTCAAAACACTGCTGCGGATGTCACTGGCTTTAGTCAAACACGGTTGGAAAATCCACCCCAGCAGCCGGCCATGTTTGATGGCCACATGGTATGACCAGCCCTCTGCCATTTCAGGTTTCTTTCAGTCGAGTCAAATTTGAGGAGTTTGGAGGGATTGACCCATGGATGGTTGAGAAACATGTTTCGACATGGGCATTTTCTGGTAGCCACTTCTATGAAATGGCTAAGGAGAACATCTCCGGTTTTCAAGAAATTGAAGATAACTTGATCCCAACGGCCTGGGTATCTGACCATTGAAACCTCTAGATTTGCAGATCTCGAAGTTTCCATCTCTTTGTGTTTGCAGATGAACTTGGCGCAGGCCAGAACTCAAAACTTTAGAGACTTTAGAGACATCTAGACAGTCTAGACACTGGAAAAAATGGAGGGATATGGAGGGATCAAGAGAAATCACGAAGTTCACCAACTTTTTTGGACCACATCTCCAGCCCCGCTCTTCACAGGACCTGTTGAACATGTTGAATTCTGCGCCCTACGAGGCACGCAGTTTCCATTCGGGATTTTCATCAGCCCTCAGTGGCTCAGTGGCTTGTTAAGCCCCTATTGTTGGGGGTTTTGCCTGTGGGGGAGTACGCCTGCTTGAGATGAAACCCATTGAAACATATTGAAACATGTTAACTGGATGATTCCCTTTGTTGGAGATGGTGCATTTTTGTTCAATCAAGTTCATACTCAAAAACACGCAAGTACATTGATTCTAGTATGCCTGCTTGGTGGTTCCACCTTTTTTGATCCAACCGTGTAACGAGGACGATCCAAGGTGGATCCACTCGGCCAGGTCAGCAAAGAAAACAAGCGTTTCTCGCGGATGTTTTGAGGCTCCGTAAGTTTATGACATGAGTTGCAACCGACCCCCTTCCTTGGGTCCGGTTGTCCTAGTCCCTGATCAGGCCTGAAAACATATCAAAGCTATGGTCAATACTCATGGTTAATAACCATGAATAACCATGAAAAGTGAGTATTGACCATGACTCATATCAAAGTTTTAGGATGTCATTTTACGTTTTTCCAAGTAATATAAGTAATATACATATCAATATATATATATATATATTATTATTAGCAATTAGCAGATACTATACTCAGATTTTTTGGGGTTACCTCCGAATCAGTCAACCAGGGTTTATTAGTGCGGGGTTAACTTTGCACATTTTAAGTTGATCAGTTGGAGGTTAACCCCAATGCTTCACAGGTATGCAAGAATGGCGCAGACTTGAGGTATGCACTTACATAATCCAAATTGGTGTTGAATTAACCAACCCGGGAAATATGGACTTTGTGGAACATTACTTTTATGGATCACGGGATCAAGAGTTCTAGGAGTTCTAGAACCATTGAAGTCATACAAGTTCAGACCTGTCAAGATAGAGATGTCAAGACACCAAGCATGATCAGTCTGGACTACACTTTTTTTTTTCCCGGACTCGCCGGTGTGCGGCACCGCATTACTGCCACCATAGCGGCATCGAAAGGATGATGCTGAACATCACCAGGGCAACCATGCCATGTGACATGTTGCACCATCCTTGCAGACGGCTCGCTTAGGCCTAGGCTAGGCCGGCAATCTTTTTCATACGTTGCAAATTGCAAAGAGGCAAAATCAGAAGCTTCCCTTCCCAATCTTAAAGATGATCCAATTTAGTGAGAATGGACACTTGTCAATTCAGTGCTGAGTGATGTTGTTTGATCATGTCTCTTCAATACGTTTGTGACGTGTGACTGGCGTTGCTATCTGACAGTGACAGTTCCACAAAACGCCCCACCTGCGGTGTTTGTGGGGCTGCCTGCTGGATGGCGTCTTTGAGGTCCCAGCGATTCGGAAAATCCCTTGGAAATTGATTTCAGCAAGCTGGGTCAATATGCCACGTTCAGGAATCCCCGATTTCCACATGATGAATCAGAATTTAAGGGACACTACGGATGATTTATAGATTTGGACATCTCATTGGAATGGATTAGTGGAAAATTCACAGCAACCCCCTAGACTTGATGGTAATCACCATGGAAATTCCTGGAAAATTTCTCTCAAACCAATCCATTGAACATCATGAGCATCTGCATTTTTTGAATGATATTTTCTCTCACCGCAACACTGTGGGCCGGGACCTCCGCGCAAAAACCAACCTCTTATAGTTGAAAACTCGCTGGCGGCTTCTCAAAGAAGGGCCGGTGGGTCACTGGGTGACGTCTCGAAATCCAAAGAAATGGAGGGGTGACATCTGAGGATTGCCTTTTTCTCCTTGAGATTTGAGAGGTGTCAACATTCGCTATCCAGTTTTGTTAATATTCCTATGTGATATGTGTCTGCTTTCCCAAGATTTGAGGATAGACCATGATAACTAACAGATTGGATCAATCTCTATAATTAATATCTAATATTCTGTGTATATATATATATATATACCCTGACCAACAAGAACCGGGAATTTCGCAGGGTCTTGCTGTAGACCCGGGGTTCAGAATCAAAACCCAGGGTTTTGAATTTTGCACACCATCCACTCGCAGCACAGATGTAGCATTTTCTTGTTCAACTCTGCGGTGGCTATATACATATGAGCCCGGTCCCCGGACCCCCACCCCCCCCACTCCACCTCCCAAACCTCGAATTTGCATGCTATTTACAAGCATTTTGGAGGCACCGCCTCCCATTTGTATGTTATTTGCAGCATTTGAGAGCCACAACCTTGTCACTAGACTCTGTCTAGCGGTATATTTCTAACATATCAATCTAGCACATACTACCCAAAACCTGTTTATGTACTGCCTATTGCGTACCTCATGCATGCTTTACCACTCTTTGTATGCCTTTATGCTACTTCTGCTTATATGCTCAAAGCGTACCTATAAATAATGCATACTTGTATATTCCCATATACTATATGATCTATATGCGTTGATGCAGTAAGTATGTACCTGCACATATATATATACATACATTATAACAAATTAAATGTATTTTACCTAGATATTTTATATCTACATGTAAATACCCAACCAACATTACATACCCATGTGTAGTTGTAGAATATACATTGCTTCATCACTACCTATATACTCCTTACACCCTGCGCATACTACCTTCACATGTTTTATAGCGTACCTTTGTACGACTCATTGCATAGCATGCCTATACACTATGTATATACGCATATACTCCCCGCAAATAACTCCTTACTCCCTGCAAAAAACTCCCTAGATACTCTCCATACACTGCTTGCACACTGGACATCAACCACTTAGAGCTGCACAAACACTGCCCATGTAGGACTACCGTTGTTGGGAACCCCCCCGAAGCTAGGGAACCATCTGGCTGAGGGGTGGGGTTTGGTGATCCCTGCTGATATATGTACATGTTATATCACGTCATTGATGCACATCTCAATCTATACACTCCAGAATAGTTTTATATTGTTTTTTTAGACGTCTGAGCGTAAGGGGAGAAGTCTTTTGAGCCACCTCTCCAACAGATGCGGATGTGCATCCCATTCAGTAGCTGGATAATCTACATATATATATAATAGCCAGCAAATAAGGGGGAATATCACGCGTACATATAATTTTATAGATATAATTTGGTTATACAGTCACAGCAGTGATTCTATAAGTTACACCCAGTCATTTGGAGATGTCGCAACCCGACATTTGACCACTGATCGTTTCACATGAAATGTGGTCCACAACCGCCACGTTGATGGGTGACTCGTCGAACGAGAAAAGGTGCGGTTTTTCGTTGGCACGTCAGACGGTGAGCTGGCAAGTTGGGGCTTCAGTTAATCAGGGACGACTACACCTCTGCCGGGCTGGAAAATCCTCCATTTAGTTTGATCCCAAACATATTTTCCCATGAAACAAATAAACAAGCTCTTTTTCTAGGGGGATTTTCTGGCCATCCAGCGGCTATCCCAAATCTTGGGGCATGGGCACTGACAAAACATAGGATGTGAAATGCCTGAAATACGATGCCTTCAGATCCTAGAGACCAGGCATTTCTTGGTCCAATGTGGCGCAAATCGAAGAGGCAAAACTGCAGGCGAAGTTTGTGGATGGCGAATATCCGCAAATGGATGTAATACGATGTAATACGAACGCTGGCCTTGCAATGTGTACAGTAGGTCCCAACAGGTATACTTTTGATGTCTTTTGATATGTTTTGATCCATTTTGATCCATTACCAAAGAAAATCAAAGGATTACTCCGCTTCAAACTGGGCACCGAAAACTCCAAAGACCCATCCGTTCCCCTGATGCTCTCTCGATCCGCGGCGAGAACGATACGCGATACGGAGTGGGCTCCCCCAACAGTGGCATGGACACAAAGACGTGCGAAACAATGGGGCTGTTTTCACATCCAAGTGCGGAAGTCAATCTTGACAGGACATTGACATAATCCCAGCATTGAACACTTTCATGCCATGCATAATCAACACAAAGCTCCAACCATGCGTGCAACTGCTTGCAACTCGTTGCAAACGCAGCTGGCCAAATTTTCACCACGCAGAATGGTGGCAGCATGCCAACAGCAGCTGTATCTACAGGAGGTTCCACCATTAGATATTGGATTATGGGATCTTAGCTTTTACGACCAGTTTCACTTGGAATGGCTATGTAGTCGCTCCTTTGGACGCCCCGTGAACCTCAATTTTTACAGTGACAATGGACCCACGTCAAGCAACGGTCTCCACTTTTAAGCGGCCCCCATGACACAATTTTTGAATTTTAATCGGAGGTTTTAGATGAAGTCATTATGACAAAAAGTGGCCTTAAGTTTTTGCTGCCACATCAGAAAATGACGATTTCGAACGCACGGTATCTCTCTTGGCGTTTTGCATCGTCTACAACATGCACCAAGTCTGAACCAAAGCCTGCGCGACCTGCTGCATAGTTAACATGGACGACAAGATGGAAAGTGATATGCACACTACAAGTGCGATAAACATCAAACAACGAACTACATGACCCAACGCAGTGTACGCGCAATTACACCCAACCCCGAAGCTTGAGGACTGTGAGAGGAGGTTTTGATGGGAAGATTGCAACATATGTGATGCATCTTAATGCAAACAGCGGTCAACATGTTTCCTTCAAAGTGTGTTCTTCATCAGATATCAGTAAACATGATTTGTTTTGGAAATATCATAATGTTGGTTTCTCTTGGTTTTCATCACACATCTTCAACAGTGATTCAACAGGTTCGCACCACTTTTTGGGTCATCAGGTTGTCCGGAGGTTTGCAACAGCTTTGAATGTTCAGTTTTGACGATTTTATCTCCTGAAACTAGTGGGTTTGACCTGCTATTTTTGAGATGAAGAGGTCCAGTCGGAGTTGTCAATTTGTGGGGCGCTTGTGTGCCACAACTGAGTGGGGGTAGGTTGGTGAGGACTGTCAAAAGCTTTGGGGAGGTGTGGGAGAGGCAGCGGGAAACTTCTGAACCAAGGTTGCATTACAACAGATGCAACTTCTTTGTACAGGGGAAAAACATGAAAAACCAACTTAAAAGGGAAGGTCTACCCAAAACGCATGCCGGGCACAGGCAATCATGAGCTCCACCGCCAAAGTTTAAATGGACCTCGGGTCCCATCATCTTTGAAAGCGAACTCGGCACGTCGCTTGGGTTAGGATGTGGCCTCGCAAATCTGGAGGTTGAGTGGCCAGACCACACACGATTGATGTTCAAAACATTTTTTTTTTTAAAAAACTGCGTCTTACGGATATTCAATATTGATCAATATTGATTATTGTTGATATTGTTGGTTATTCAAGTAATATAACCAACTTTATTAGATAACCAACTTTAATGATTGTTGGTTAGCAGATCTGGATGGCCTTGGCACAAGGTGAATTCCTTCCGACAGTTTCGATGCATAGAGATGTGGCATTCTCAGCAGAAAATGTTTACATGTTCATTTAGTAAACAGTGTCCAGTGTTTGTTTGGCGGCATTCAAACATATAAATCATATAAACATGTTCGTTTGTTTTGAACATCAAACCTGTTGAGACTGAAGAGGGACGAAAGAAAGGCGCAAAAAACAAAGGAACGAGGGCCTCGAGGGGAAAATACAAATCCGTAAGCGTCGGCGTCACCCAGACGAGGATACAAACAATTCACATAGAACATGAATTGCGCAAAACCACATTTTTGGAACGCAACATCGACCAACAACCCCGCTGGGATTCCAAAGACCGTTTAATTATATAAATGGCGCTTGTCGCAAAGACCATTTCACGCTCAACGCGAACGGTCTGTTGTAGTCACACCTGTTCGGGCCCCGATGCCCATCCATTTCCATGATTCAGTTTCGTTTCTATAGCAATATTTTTTGTACAGCGGTTTGGTCTTGGATTGTCGCAGCGAAACGTTGGGGCAACACAATTTTGAATGATGCAGGATCCCTTTAGAGTCTTTAGAGTGGTTTCAACGAAAATGTTGGGGTTGTTTGGTCGTGAGGACACTGTCGAGTCAGTCTGGTCGTCATGTCTAGTCATTGTGCACCGTTGTGCTGTTTTTTTGCATGCGTTTCCTTTTTCAAAATTTCAAGGCTAAAAGTTTCCTTTCACGGCTGTTTCACTTTTTTTACAGTCATTTCATGCTAGCTAGTTTGCACCCTGAAGCAGCCCATCTCCCTTCCAACTGCAGTCAACACGGAATTTGACAATAACGTGGAAGTGATGATGCTGCAGTTGTTTGAGTTGGTCTGAAATGGTCAGCAATGTTGTGTTTTCATGGTCTTGTATTGCAGAACCCATGGTAGGACGAAGTACGATGGATGCAGATGATGCGAAGGAAGATACTGTGTGGATGGAATCACATTTCATCTCCGGGCTCCCATCTTTGGCCTTTTATTGGTTCCAAAGGTCCAATGAATTCGTGTTCAGCAACTGTACGGGGACTTTCCTAGTCAAAAATTTGTTTTCCGTAACAACTATTTATTTTAACATACTGTGGGATCCCAGCGCCCCTGAACGAACGTATTCAGTTAACTTTATATGTTTTTTTTAAGAAATAGCGACGGTGGCCGAACATGTCTGCATGGGCGCGTGGAAATGGACCATGAACTCCTTGCATAAGACTGGACACAGACTCTTTGTCTTTTTTTCCCTTTGTTCCTTTCTTTCTCCCTCAACTAATCGTTGGGTGCGTGGCAAGTCGGCATGCACCACGTTGAGTGCGAAAATGGGTCATTCCTTCTCCATCGGCCCCCCCTGAAAACCGTTCAGAGTTCTTAAAACCCGCGCAAGGATCCCCGTTCCAATTTCCACTACAAAGTGGGTGATGCCTGTGCTTGGTACAGACTGGCCATTCCTTATGGTTTTGTAGCAAACATGTGGAAAAAATGGAGTTTGTAGCTGTAGCCAATGCTAGCATTTTGTAGAATGGCATGATCTTCATTGATAAGACCAACATGAGTAAAATTTGAGCACTTTGTAGTAGTTGATGTTTTCCGTTTTAGTTGTGAACGTGCTGGGCCACTTTGTAGTGAATGTTGGGTGCATTCTGTAGTAACATGCGCGTGCACAAACATTTTGTAGAGCCTACTGGGTCCCTTGCCAGAAGACCCCCAAAAAGTTCGAAAGAACGCGTTTTAGGTAGAGACTTTGTAGAGGAAACATGTGGGACAGAATTGGCTTCAAAATCAATCATGTCATGTGAAATTCAAGCTTTAGGTGTTTTAAATCCTTTGTGGTGCCCCATAGCTCTGACAATCTCTTACATCCATTTTGTTGCTCCATTTTTGTGACCAGCGTGATTAAAAAATCCCTGGGTCGTGCTTTTGTTGGTTTTTTCTTGGTAGTTACACTCCATGTGTGACCAAATTTCTACTAGGTTCCTTCTCTTTTTGTCCAATAGTCGAATTTCATGCAAGTTGAAATCCATGCTCAGATCTGTCAACCAAAAGGCTTATAACCACCCAATCAACTATAATCAGCTCCAAGTGAGTGCAACCCCCACTACAGGACTCTGCAGTAGGATATGATATAGGTATAGTAATTTTGGTATAGTGTGACACTTGTGGAAAATCACGCGCAAACTAAATCATTCTTGCTGAATTTCATTTCTTCTCTGGGCTCACGACAGCCGAAACGGCCAAAGCAAGCAAACAATAAGCAAACAAGTAATCGAAATTCATCATGTGAAGACACATCAAGCATCGTGTGCACTTCCGGAAATGCACCAAAAATACGCTGGACTGAAGACATGTCTATTCTGGAAAAATGTTAAATACTTGAGGATGCGCGTATCGACTTCTAGCAGGGTTTTGTTCCTTTTGTCAAATGGCGGTTCCTTAAATTTGCTTTGGATTTTGTAGCAAGCAGTCCCCGGGGGTCCCCGGATCATCTAAAATTGTCCCGAATTCATGTTGGGTTTTATGTTAAGTCATGCCAGAACTGCGGTTGCATTTTGTAGTGATTTTCCACGTAGGCCAAACTGCATTTTGTAGCAGTCAGGTTGTGCCAGGGAACGTGTATCTACAAAGTGTTTGCGCAACTTCACCCCTGGAAAGCACAGGGGGGTGCACAAGGTGGGTGGCGGAAATTTCTTGTAAAGAAAGGTATTCCTATAGGAGTGCCGGACGATTTTTGCCTCTAAGAAAAAACGTTGGAATTTGCCTGTAGATTGTACCAAAACAATTGTAGAGCTTCGCACGGCGGCGATGCCATAAGGGTTATGTATAGTAGTGTGAGCGTTGGTGTTGTGCATGTGTTTGCACGATTTTGCACGTGCGTGCAGGTGCAGAGCACAATGTTTTTTTTTTCATATCGCAGCTCGTAACCATCTTACCACACATTTTTTGTCGCATTTTTGTGTTTGTTGTTGTTGTTGCTGCTGGTGTTGTTGTTGTTGTGGTGGTGGTGGTTGTGGTTGTGGTTGTTGTTGTTGTTGTTGTTGTTGTGGTTGTGGTCGTCGTCATCATCGTCGTCGTCGTCGTTGTTGTTGTTCCCCCTGCATTTTTTTCCCCATCTCGTAGTGGCCGAAAATTGTCAAATAGGTGGTGTTCACACGTTTTTTGGGAGACCCTCGGAGGAAAACACATCAGAAGTTAGAAGACGCCTCGTTTCTGAACGTGGAAACCAGCTCATTCTAGAACTCGGAAACTAGTTCGTTTTGGAACGAGTACTTGGCAGCACTTTTTATACATTTTCCTGGTCCCTTTTCCAAATTTTTCCTGGTTTCCTGGGTTCCTTTCATCGGTTGTGTGGTTTCTTGGTTTCCTGGTTTCTACCTATCAATCAATCAAATTATGTATTTATCTGTCTGTCTTGTGGAGTGCGTTGGTTTCTTTATTTGCCATGTCTGTAAAATCCAGAAACTATTTCTTGCACAGGTAGAAACCATTTGCTAAATTCTAGAGACCATTTGCTAAATACTAGAAACTATTTGCTAAATACTGGAAACTATTTGCTAAATACTGGAAACCATTTGCAAAATACTAGAAACCATTTGTTAAATACTAGAAACTATTTGCCAAAACCTGGAAACCATGTGCAAAAAACTAAAAACAATTTGCTAAATATTAGAAACAATCTGCTAAATAAGTAGGATATGACGAATTTTTTTCAAGTAAAGTAGAGCATGTAGAAACCGTTTGCTAAATCATGTTGATTTCCCAGAAACCATTACTTGAATCAAAGGGGTAATATTTGCAAGTAAAAGTTGATGTTGACCATGTTGTCAGGGCAAACCTAGTCAATCTTGGAACGCGCATTTGCCAATGGTAGTTTGTGGTGAGAAAGAACTAATGTCTTTACCGCGCATGCCAGTTTAATAGTACTAGAGCCTCCTTCACCCATGGCTCACCACACTGAAACTGTTGACGCTTGAAACTTGAAACCATCTAGAATCCAATTGTGAGTACTATCGCGCCATACCAGTTGCAATGCTGTTTTCAATCCAGGAAAGGGTGTGTCAAACTGCAACATAAACACATACCCTGTCCCAGCGCAGTTTTTGCCAATGCACCATACAACGCCGCGAATAATTCCACACGCGATACCCACAAGCTGTGGGATCGAAAAATGCGCCCCAAACAAAACCAGGTGGCTGATAGCCTTTGCGGGTGAGTTGGGGGATGGTGTTAGCAGGCCTTTGCCACATGGCATTTTAGACACTTCAGAGGATACCCAAGTCAGGGGTTCCCCCTAAAAGTCCGGACTGGTGTGTGCCGAAATTTTTTTCTATGTGTCAAGGTCTGTCGCGGGAGCGCGGGGGGTCCGGTTTCGTCGGGAACCTACCAGCTTAACCGTCCTAAGAGGTAAACATGAAAGGAAATAATATTTTAAATTCCAGAAACTTTTTCGTAAAAATCCCAGACATTATTTCTGAACTCCCCGAGATTATTTCTTAAATCCCAGAAACTATGTCTTAAATCCTGGAAACACTTTTTTTTCTAATAAATTCTGGAAACTATTTCTTAAATATTTTTTAATTCCTAGAAACTATTTCTTAACCTGGGCCCTAAATCCAGAAACCATTTACAGAACCAGGATTGCTTTTACCAAACCGTTTCAAACCGTTTCCCGCTACTTGCTAGGTAATAGTCCGAAACCGTTTCAAACCGTTTCAAACCAATCCCTAGAAGGCGTAACTTGAATTACTTTTTTAGTTTTTTTTTATTAATGTTTTTTTTGGATATTTTTCAAAAGTTTCTAAAATTTCGATTTATTTAGGAAATAGTTTCTGCAAATTGGGTTGGTTTAAGAAATAGTTTCTGTAAATTGGGTTGGTTTAAGAAATAGTTTCTGTAAATTGGGTTTGTTTAAAACATAGTTTCAAATAGTTTCCCAACTTAGTTTCTGTAAGTTGAATTTAATTGGGTTGGTTTAAGAAATGGTTTCTGTAAATTGGGTTTGTTTAAGAAATAGTTTCAAATAGTTTCCCAACTTAGGGTTGATTTAGGAAATAGTTTTTGTAAAATTAGGTTTATCTAAGAAATAGTTTCAGGCCTCCACAGGCAAAGAGGCCAAGGCACTCCCCGATGTCTATCTATCTATCTATCGATTTTTCTGTTTATCGACTGATCTATCTATCTATCTATCTGTCTGTCTATCTATCGATTGATCTACCTACCTACCTACCTATCTATCTATCTATCGATCGATCGATCGATTGATCTATCTGTCTGTCTGTTCTGTCTGTTCTGTCTGTCTCTCTATCTGTCTATCTGTCTGTCTGTCTGTCTATCTATCGATCGATCTATCTATCGATCGATCTATCTATCGATATATCCGATCTATCGATCTATCGATGGATCTATCGATCTATCGATCTATCGATCTATCGATCTATCGATCGATCTATCTATCTATCTATCTATCTGTCTGTCTATCTGTCTATCTATCTATCTGTCTGTCGGTTTATCTATCTATCTATCTATCCATCTATCCATCCATCCATCTATCTATCTATCTATCCACGTATCTATCTATCTATCTGTCTGTCTGTCTGTCTATCTGTCTATCTATCTATTTATCGATCTATCCATCCATCCATCCATCCATCCATCTATCTATCTATCTATCTATGTATCTATCTATCTATCCATCCATCCATCGATCTATCTATCCATCCATCCATCCATCCATCTATCTATCTATCTATCTATGTATCTCTCTATCTATCGGTCCCTCCCTCTCTCTCTCTCTCTATCTATCCATCCATCTATCTATCTATCTATCTATCCACGTATCTATCTATCTATCTGTCTGTCTGTCTGTCTGTCTATCTATCTATCTATTTATCGATCCATCCATCCATCTATCTATCTATCTATGTATCTATCTATCCATCCATCCATCCATCTATCTATCTATCCATCTATCCATCCATCCATCTATCTATCTATCTATTTTTTTCTCTCTTTTTGTAGGTGGTTGTTTTTTGCTTTAATTCACACAAGACATTGCATTCTTTCTCTGAGCCGCTGGGGCCAATTGTTGCTCGCAGCCACTGCCGGGCTCCAATTTTTCTTGAATTGTGTTTTTGCCTATTTTTGCCTCATGCAATCACATTTGGCGCAATGAGTGGCCTCACCTTTTCCCAGCCACCGGTACAATTTGGGTTCACGCTGGCATTCGGGGCCGAAGAATTCATTACGCATCTTTGGGCTTGAGAACGTATCTTTGGAACCAAATAAGGCAATCTTGCCATATCTTGCCCCTCAAGATACCACATGATACAGAGCTGGCACCAACAATCGAGAAGTTCCAGCACTACAAGGTGGACTGGGAGGAAGTGTTCAACGAAACCTCCCGTTACGAATTCTATATGCCCGACCTCTAAGGCATTCCCCAACCGAGTAATCAGTTACCGAGGCGACGGGCGAGTCACAGCAGTGGACATCACTGTACGCCCGCTTGCCATGACGGATGTGGTCTATCGGCTCTGGACCCAGAAACTTGAGTTGGATGGTCTACACCACGCAGTCCGTACGTTGACCAGGAAGAGCGAACTCATCGAGCACAATGCAGCCGTGTTGGCCCGTGAGTTGGCGGCGATCCCAGACATAGCTGAACAGGACCAGCGCAGGTACCTCTAGCATTTCCTTGACCGGCACCACCGCCTTCAGCACTTCCGCAACGAGCACCTGAACAAGCAGCAAAAGTACGTGAATCAGCACCAAGCAATTCCAGCACACACTTCAAGCCTGAGCTGAACAACTCCCAGCACAGCGGCATGTTGTACTTCAAGCACATCAGCCAACAGCACCAGCACAGGTACCTCCAGCACATCTCTGACCAGCGCCAGCTCCTACAACCAGCACCTCAAGAAGCAGCACTTCAATGTCCAGCATTTCAACAAGCAGCACAAGCATGTCAAGCACATCAACAAGCAGCTCCAGCAG
>Ga0126342_10003845_pt1 | contig 25187 bp, 25 predicted proteins | sample Cyp1metagenome_FD_92528 | JGI IMG/M metagenome (GOLD analysis project Ga0126342, IMG submission 92528) | Coral microbial communities from Lord Howe Island, Old Settlement Bay, Australia - Cyphastrea 1 metagenome | ecosystem: Host-associated > Invertebrates > Cnidaria > Coral ... | reverse complement strand
TTGGATAGAAAAAACAGAACAAGGTAAATCAGCTCGACGAGTATTTAGCAGTTTACCGCCCCCCGCTCGCCGCCCCAAGCTACCCTGCCTGGGGTCGGCGGCAGGGGGCGTAGCCCCTTAATTACAGGTAATTACAGGTAATTGCAGGTAGTTACAGGTAATTGCAGGTAATTGCAGGTAACTACAGGTAATTGCTTCCATGTGATTTCCATGCATCTGTCACCCAGTAACGACTCACCATTTGTGCTCGGTGCCAAGTCGCAGAGGATGCCGAGGGTGTTGGGTTCAAGTTGGCCTCAGAGCATCAAACGGCCAGCCGCACCTCATGATCTTTGATGATCTTTGGATTTATGGCTCAGTGTGCTGTACATTTAAGCACCGAAAAAACACGTATATGTATAACATTGTATAACTGAAATCAGAAATCATCCATAGAAACTATAAACAGAACAACTTTTCTCATCGGTTTCTTCAACCTTAATGCAGCATCACATCCACCACCAAGCTGCAGTGTCCACATCAACGCCATTCTTTGCGTTTCCAAGTTGAAGCCTGGCATGGGCAATGCTCATGATGTTTGACTCATGGTCATCTCACCCTAGAAACCCAAACCCAAACTGGCTCCTGAACTTGTAACATTCTACATGCAGAATATTGAAGGATATTGCAGAATGATGCATTATCATACCATGCCCAAAATGACAGGACCAGATTGATTTGAACGTGACCGTATAGACCACTCAACCAAGGCCTCACATCAGCCCACCTTGGCACCACTGGCCGTGCACCCATGAAGGCCGGTGCACTTCGCTGCCGTGACGGAGAGGACTGGGCGCATGCACAGACGCCATCTGAAATGCCGCCCTGGTGGTTGATGACTTTTTATGGTTATTAAGGTATGTGAGTTATTTGTTTTGTAACCCATTTTTGATAGTTGAATCCGTTGAATGAGCAAAACTGATTTTAAAAAACAAAATGGAATATCCTGAAGTGACCAGTGCTTCGGGAGAGGTTCCCCGAATCTTAGACTCATTCATGGTCTGTCCAGTAGGATTCTGATAGGACTAGGGTTCATTGGGAAGTATAGGTCAAAAAGATCGCCTGAATCTACTTGTGCCGGGCTTTTCTCAAAGCAACACAACCTTAAAAGGTTCCATCCCTGATCCTTCAGCATATGTCCAATCCGTCCTCAATCTCTTTGATCGTGGTTGGAACCTGTGGCACCTGACCGCAACCCACATGACTGAGGCGTAACGGAGGTCGGAGCTCAGGCCAGTTTTTTTGAAATCAAAAAGCACCTGTCAACAAAGTTTGCTTGAAAAAACACGTTGGGTCATGATTTTTTTGAGCATCCCGTCTAGGTTCGCCAACCACAAAATTTATCACGCACAAAGTCGCCTAAACTTCAACGTATCACGGGGGGTTGGGATGCTTTATATAGGCAAAAGAAATACCCTCCAGTAAAGTAACATAGCTGTGAAAATCCATGGGTTTCCCTTCAAAGTCATCAACAAATGGTGGATTTTGGCTACTAATAGTATGAATATACATAGGTCTGAATCTGAATCTGTACAGATTTCTTAGTTTACTGGAGGGTAACAGTACATGAATCGATTCGATCGGCAAAACAACGTTGGTTTTTTGCCTTCTCTGGCGACACAATCTCTGGAGGCCGTGTTGGCGGTGTAGGCAAGACAGGGGCGGGCCTATCAAAAATTGGCCGAAAAAAAATCTGTCAGGCAGTCCTTCTTTTTGTAGCTTTCAGATTCAGGTCTATCGGAGTCTATCGCTCCATCCTTCAGTGGTCTCATCTGATAGAATGTCCATCTAAGATGTCCCTGCTGCCTGACTTACCCTCTGGTAAACTAACATAACTATTGAAAATCACCATTTTTAATGGGAAATCTCACTATAAATGGCCATTTTCCATAGCTATGTTAGTTTACCAGAGGGTAGTCTCTGGTCAATCTCCACACGGCAAACAGGTCAGGGCGTCTCTCCAGCTCCATGGAAGGCCACTCGGAGGTTCTCATAGGAACTCGCCTGGAACACGCAACGCATGCAACGCCGCAATGGAGCTTTTGGGACATGTTGAGGAGGGGAACCTGGTATGCGTGTATAATATGTGTATATATATATATACATATATATATGTGAACAAACACAATCTATGTCTCTGTGTGTGTGTGATAATAATATACCAAAGATATACACTCGCAATAATATACCAAACAAAATTTGAAACTGCAGGCACTTTGGAATCTTGAGAGATGTTTAGAGTGCTCGCTTCGATGGAAATAGTGAAACCAGATCTGGGATAAGGTGAGGTTCTGCCGGCGCCGAAAAAGAAATGGATTGGATATTTCAGGCCTTCAGTTCCAGGAACTCGAATTGCTGCAACAAATCTCGGCCTTGGAACTTTTTATGTGTGGATCTGTCTTAGTGCTGACTTGCCGTCACATGTATAGAAGTCACAAGTTGAAAGTGATCAGTATTGAATAACATTCCAAGTGAATAAGTGCAAAGGCGTGGCTGTGCGTCAATACAACAATCAAAAATCTAGTTTGGCAGTTGGCAGAAATAGAAAAAACTGAATAGAGATGACACTGATGACACCACTAAAAACAAGGTAACAGCTAACCCTGGCCAGAATGTTCATTGCAAAAACACCGGTAGCAGCCGGAACATCATCTAATCCCACCACCTTCACACACGCAGAGGAGCAAAGTACCTTTTTTGTCTCTCAAACTGCGACTAAGTCGTTGTCTCCTGGCGGCTGCATGTTTCGTGACTGTTTCGTGTGTTCCCTCCCTGCAACCGGTCTCTTCGGTCACAATTCAACTCTGACCCGTGTCCAGCTGCGGAAGTTGCACAGATGGAGCACCAAAGAAGCGCAGCCGTCCGTCGTCCGCGCAGCTACACACGAGACCATCCTTTCCTCGAAATTTTTGGATGACCCTGGAGGATCCCAGATAAGGACGGAAAAAAAGGGGAGAAGGAGATGGAGGAGATGGAGATTGCAGAGATTTGCAGAGATTTGCAGAGTGTGTTTCAAACTTCACTGCAGGCGAGTCGGGCGCTCATGAAGTTTAAAGCCGTCTGGGTTCTGGGGTGGTGTTTCCTCAAAGACAAAGGACCAATGGATATCGACATATCGATTTATTCATCCTAGTCACGCATGGAGGCATAGTTCACATGCACCTGGTGCGGAAAGCTTTTCAGTAGCTTGCCAGAGCTCACCTCAACTTGGAGATTGGCTGGCTGCCACGATGGATGTGGATTTCCACGGATTTCCAGCAGTTCAATGGCATCACGCCCCAAAAAAACTGCCACCAAAAAGAACGAGAACCTTAAGTAAGTCAGGTCACATGTTAGCTATTTGATGCTATTTGCATGGTTTCTCTGTTTTTCTGTTTTTGTCACCCAAAAATCATGAAACGCATCGGCTGCTGCCACAGACATGACTCAAAGATACCAAGCACCTCGTATATCTGTACACCATGGCGAGAGACGCTGAGGACTGTTTCCTTGGGTCAGATGTGGCTCGGGTCAAAATCAAAAATTCATCCCAGAGATTCTCGTCATTTTCTAGCAGTAACATGTAGTAAGCCGTCCCATATTTCAGGGTACTAAATCTTTGCATAATAGCCACGTCATGTTCTAGGCCATGTTCCAAACCATTCCATGGTGTTTGGTTCCACAAAGTGAGTTCAGTAAACTCCTACAACGCCAACACGTCATCCTGACTATCTGTCGAGCTACACCATCCGGCGAAAACCTCGCGGACAGGGCGGGCGCCTTCTGCTCGATGATCTGCGCAAACGGCAGCCCGGAAAGCCAAACGGATCTCTGGGGTTCTGGGAGTCCTTCACTTTTTTTTGTAACTCTACTGCCACAACCAATCCATGGCGATCATACCAGAGCCCGGATCACGGGGAAACGTCCACTGGGAAAGGAATGACAACAGTGAAAGCAGCTAAATCCTCCTTCAAGTTGCCCTGAACACCTCTGAATTTCCCACAACTTCATAACTTACCTGCACACGCTTGCCGTTTTCGACGTCCACCACGTAGATGCCATCTTCAGGACGCGTGGTGGTAGCGCACAGCAAGTTCTGCTTGGAAAAATCCACACAGGTCACCAAGCCCGCGAAGAGGTGCTTGAAAACCTCGCAGTTGGGCCGGGCAGCCGAGCATCTCATCCCTGTGGTCATATCTTGTGGCTTTGTCGGGAACCACCCAACATCGAAGGGTTAATTCACCAGATTGCCATCTATACAGATATATATATATATATGATATATGTGTTTTTGTATATATATATATATGTATGTATATGTGTGTGTTATTATGTTATATCAAGTCATATCAAGTCATATCATATCATATCATATTATATTATTTTATTTTATTTTATTTTATTTATACGCCCTTGAAGTTGTCATAACTTTACTCATTATATGGACACCCGTGATATGAACGAAGATTCCAAGCGCATGAGCTTCACATGCCTGACACAAGCTGCAGTGTCAACATTTAGATGCTCCGAGTTCAGTCATCAGGATTCGACCTACGGGTGACATGCCATCTTCAAATCAACAGAACCTACATCAACCTACACCATGTTTGCTCAATGTTTGGAAATGCCATTGTTTTATAAGTGTTATATGATTTTCACCCAGAAACCAAACTGGCCCAAACTGGCCCAAACTATCTCACTCGAGGATTCCCCTTCGCCGTGTTCGCCGTGTCGCTATCTGCTCATCCTTCGCATCAAAGACACGGAGCCATTTGTCTGCAGAGCCACTGGCCACCCAGCTGCCATCGTGGCTGAAACGTACCGAAATCACCCAGCCACCGTGCTTGTGTTTGGCCACCTGGAGAAAGCACTGCACTGCGGACCGGTAGAAAAAGTTCCAAAAAGTTCCAGAAATTAGCACTTGAAAGGGTTTCTAAAGAGTATCTTTCGAATTTTTCTATCAGAATGTATCCCTGAAGGCATTCAAAAAATGTGGTATGAAACATCTACAACACCAAAGGACTGCATGCTACCGGAAGATGGTAAAGCTGCCAGAAAGCTCCAGAAACCTCCAGAAACTCGCCTCACGACCAGAGTCCAGATCAAAGATACGCAGAAACCTGGAAATCAGTGGCAAGCGACTGGACAGGGGTTTTCCTTGGGCATCAAGATCCAGTGAATCCAGTGCCTGGAAATGCCATGGGCCCATGGGCATGATCGTGCCATGGTAATGCCATGGTAAAGCTGAATGCCATGCAAAGCAGCGCATCACCACTGGCAGTCGCCAGCGTCCCCGAAGAAAAGCTGGCGGATTTCACTGGGAGGCCATGGCCAAACATCTCCTCAACGGGAAGCTTAGCATCAGCATCCCCAACATAAAAACAGCCACGATAGCCACGTGCCATTCAGAAATCTATTTGAAAAACCATACTAATACATTACATAGATTTACATAGTATAGTCCTTACATACCATTACATACCATTAACTAGTGTATAGTATAGTCCTCTGCATACAAGAACACTACATACCCATATACCATAGTATAGTCCTTATATAACACCATAGTATAGTCCTTACATACCATAGATTTACATACCCATATAACACCAGAATTCCGAAGAACCGAAGACTCCCACTTCGCCACTTCCCCTCCTGCAGCTCCCATTGCTCACAGTCGTAGACCCGTACAGATCTGTCGTCGGAGCAGGTGCAGAATAGCTCCCCATCCTATGGCCAGGTGTGACTTTTTAATCTCCAACCTACTAGTTGTTTACAACATTTTGCAACTACAGTAATTACATGTATAATAATTATATACTCTAAAGTATTCTAAAGTAATCTAAAGTAATCCATTGGGACCTGGGTCATCTGTGTTTCATCTCTTCGTAAAGCTGCACAAAGGCACCATTCTCATGCCAGCAGAAGCAGTTTCTCCTGACTGAAGTCGGCCCACCAAATGGTGCTGTTGTGATCCACCTCCTGGCATGGAATGATAATATCTGGAACTATGCAACGGCCAACTGCCATGGAAAACCTCTTTCATTTACGGTTTGCTCAGCTGTGATGATGATTTCATCTTGCATTATCCCATATGTTTCATGATGTTTCCGGGTAAAAACCATAAAACCATCGCACTTTTGGATATGAAAACATACTGTTTCCATCTGTTTCTTTGCATTACCATGTGCATTGCCCCACCCCCTTCAGTCGCAGTCGCAGTCGCCGTCCTTCAGCACCTTCCCCGTGCTGAGGTCGAAGACCTTCGCGGTGCCATCCTCCGAGGCCGTGCAGAGCTGCGAGCCCTCGGAGTTGAAATTCACGGCACGGACCTTGGCCGCGAGGATGGCACCGGGAACAAAAGGACGGCCTCAGTGCCTTTCAACTCGGTGACCAAGGATTCTGGAACATTTTGGTACATTTGGAATTTGGATCAACCAAGTTCGACAACACGGGAAACAACGATACACCACGACTTTGCTAGGTGTTGCCGCAAACGCCAGGAAACGGGTCTGCGGTGCACTTGCACACCCTCCTTTTTAAGGGCTTCGAAAGCCGCAAAACCAACCTGCAACGAAGTCAGCAAAGCAGTAAAATCATGTAAAATGATGTAAAATGTGGTATACTCTGCAGTGGAACTCAACAGTGGCCCGGCCAAGTGCTCATGAACTGCCCAGCATTGCGCCTGGTGTCTGCATTGCAGTCTCCTGCGGAGTTCTGTCTGGAAATTGTTTTGCAGCTCATGGATCTACAGAATGTGTTTTTCAATGTTTTTCAGCAACCAACTCCCACAGCTATGATCAGCCCAGAAGTTGCTCTTCGATCTGAGCATGACAGCATGAGTGCCATGTGACGCTGCAGACCGTTGCGCAACGGTACAACCTCGTCCAGGGCGCAAAACGCTGCCACGCAGCGCGCTTTAACGCGGACGCCATCGACAAACCGCATGCGATGAAGCAACCGTTGGATGGGTGGAGATTCAAAGGATCTGGGTACAGAAACCACAGAATCAAGGAAAGTTTGCCATGTGCTATCACTTTAAGCATTACATCATGACAATGTGCATTAAAGTGTTTGCCCATGGCGGGTGTTGGATCTTCTCATCAGTGACACAAGCATGAACCTTTTTTGGGCGAGGAGAGACTTGTCTCGCATATGGCCCATCCATGATTTTCCTGCAGCCTTTGGCACAAAAGTCTGCGGCCAAGTGAGGTAACATCGTCCAAAGGAAAGCATCCACAACTGTCTGAGCCCTTACCCTCTGGTAAACGTACAAAAAACTATGGAAAATCACCATGCTATCAATGGGTAAATCCACTATAAATGGCCATTTTCAATAGCTATTTTGACATAACCAGAGGGTAGTACTGCTGTCATTCCGTGCCTTTCAGCTGCAGCGGAGCCGAGAGTCCAACTTACCATGGCGATGACCTGTCTCAAGCCCGTCCTCGATGCGGCTGCCAGACATCCGCCGACCCAAAAACACGAAACAGTTGAGAAACAGTTGATACCAAGTTTTCCAAGCTCTATAACATATATATATATATATATATTATGTATTATGTATAATATCAATTTGGGACATGTTGGTACCAAAACTCATCAGGTCATCCCGGTCTGTGTGCCAAACTCCAACTCTCCAGGGCCCTGGTCATGCGGACGGTCGTGGCCTCCCATCTGAATTTGACATTCGCCAAATGGGTAGAAACGAGTCGAAATCTCACGTTTCATTTAGATTTAAAGCCTTTAAAGCTTCAATAATAGACCATCCCCCAGTCATCAGCATTATTATAGGTGGCATAAACCATTCCCAGTCATGGGTGGTAAACATGGCATTGTTTTAACCACAATATATACAGTAGACATTCAAAGACACCTGAACCTTGGAGGCCAGGGCGGCTAGGCCATCCATGGCCATCCCAAAGGATCCAACAAACAAAAAGCGACGAGTTGCCCAGTCGTCGAAGGCGTCCAGTGAGCTCCTCCAGAACACCTGCACGTCGACGTCGAAGGCTGGAGGGCGCTGCTTTTTGACCGGTTTTTTTCCAGGGAAGCTCGATGAAAGCTGAAAAATGCTCGCAAAATAACGCAAAAAAAATGCAAAGATGATACAGATTATACAAAGATGTACAAAGATGTTCGATATACAAAGATTCACTACGTCACTCAGGAGAACATCCACTTAAACCCTGAAAATGACATCGAGTGAAACGCCGAAACCCGTGTGATCCGTGTGAAAGCTTGTACTTCTGAACTTGGGATTTGCACAGCAACCCAGGGCCCAACCTTGGCTTTGAGACCATTCCGCCAGCAGCTGCAACAGCCTTAGGCAACATGAATTCTACATTTTTTGCCAAACTGAAGAATCGATAAACCAACTTGAAGTGATTCAGAAGTGGTTCATGCATTTCTTACCCTCTATAAGTCTATAAACATTATAAACATTTATAAACTATAAACCATGGACAACACTTTGGGTTGTTCTCATGTCTTTTTCAATAAGGCCCAGGCGTTGTGCGCTTCTCGGCCAACCATGGCAGGTGGTCCATAATGGCTGGCTGCGACGTCGTCTGCTGCACCTGTGGTGCCTGCGCCTGCAGTGCCTGCAGCGCCTGCGGTGCCTGCAGCGCCTGCGGTGCCTGTGCCGGAAGCGGTGGTACAAAAATGGTCGTGGTGGTTATGTAGTGGTTATGTAGTGGTTACGTATGGTCATGTGCCTGGGAATACCATCTGCAAAGTTTCAAACGAAATCGGTCATTGGAAACCTACAAGTGGACTTGCCAAATCCAATGCCTTTCCCCAACAGTCAAAGAAATAGAAATAGATGAGAAATCTTGCGCCCTACAAGACCCTACAGGCAAAATATCAGTGAAGCACACCAGTCCTGAGCAGCGACTTCATGAGGGGCGGGCAAGGACTTTTGTTTCCTGAGAAATGTGTGATCCGTCAATGATTTCAAGACGATAAAAATGGATCACCGCATTCTACACATGGACACTTTCGCAAACTGGGGTCCATCAGATCTTTTCTGGGTTCACCGGGTTCACCGACACCACTTCTGGTGACTTCTGCAGCACTTGCAGATCACCTGGAAGACTTGGAGCGCTGGTGCTTCGAATTGGCATCGGTACCTCGGTTCAGCAGGGTTCAGCAGGGTTCAGCCGGTTCAGCTCACCTCGAGTCAGTTCATGTCAGTTCTGAAAGGTCTGAAAGTCGTGAGTTCAGAGATGTTCATAGATTCATAGCCTACTTTTGGTGACCAAACAAGGTCGAACCGGGTCTTCCTTAGCATTCTGGTTGCACAAGTTGATTTACTAAACACATGTCTTGCTTGTTGGGGTGCGCATCCGTCAGCCACAACCTCTGTGTCACTCACTTCAGCAATCTGCAATCGTCTGCCTCTGTTGAACCACAGCTTTGACGGATCTCTGAGCGGCCCGCAGACAAAAGGCCGTTTTGTGGCACGTAGCCATGGGCAGTGCCTGCACAATGCATCGTGGCATGTAGCATTGTGACAGTGGTGGCTGTCTGATGTAAGCTATAAGAGATTGAGTCAGACGCAGGGGGTGCTTCTTCATGATTGCGACACTTTGCTCCGATGCTGAGTCTTGAAAACCAGTTGTAGAGCCAAATTAATAACTATTGAAAGAGTGTTTGGTCAGTAGCTTCACTCTGGTGATTCCTTTGAAAAATAACCATCTTTCAACACGCTGGGATTCTCATAGCACCGCGACGCCTTGTCCTTCACCGCGTCGGGATCGCTTGCCGTTGTTCGCTCCTGGTCGACCTGGTGGAGAGGCCGTAGGAAAGCCACGTCCAAATATCTGGTTCCAATCTTTGTGTGTTTGGATCGTTTATGTGTTTTTCTATGTGTTTTTCTATGTGTTCTCTATCCCTGGGATCATGATTATCATCTCTTCATAGCATGCAAGCTTTCTACTAGAGCAGCCTGTCCACATCCGCTGTGGTGTCCATTGCAATGCTGACACTTTTGGACCACTGAAGAGTTTCAAAAATGCAAACTGACGGAGCTCAAGCACCTCCAGCTGGTCGTTGGGCATTCGGACTGTTAGCTCCTCAGGCAAACATCAAAGGATAGCAGGTCTGGAGTGGTGGCTGCCCATCAAGCCATCCGATCATTGCTGCAAGACCCCTCTTTGTGGGTCCATGCGGAGGTTTCAGAAATGTTGAGGGCTTTCAATATATGAACCCCATCCCAGAGATCAATAAACATCCATAAACATCCCAATAAACAGCAATAGACCTATTCAAACAATCAAAAAAAAATCACCAACTGCTGCCTCGCAAGACTTGTCCCAAGATGGGGCTTCCGGGTTGAGGAGCACCTCAGCTGCGCTACGGGAAGTGGCGAGGAAGCTTAGGCCTGCAACTGCTTCAATAGGTGTATCTGTTATTTGAAAAAAAAGTTTTCTGTTCGTAAATCACACATATATCATATATATATACATATTTATACAGCAATATATATATATATACATATTCATACCATATACACACACATAACCAACCAGCTGTTGACCCGAGGCCAGTGCCATTGGTAACCCGGTTGCGAATCAACATCCTGACGCTGATCTTGGCATCCAGGGTCATGGGGAACACTGCTGAAACCAAAAAGGTAAGTCAGTGACTAGTGAAAGCCATAGTGAAACACTAACCCATCAATCACAATCAACCATCAATCCACGGGTCATGGTTGTCAGTGAAACTGTTGGAAATCCGCACTGCAACCATCAATCACAATCAACCACCATTTTTTGAGTCATCCCAACGACCCAAACCCCAATGACCCGTTTGCGCACTGAGTCGGACGGCAGCCGCTCCGCGGCACGGGCGAGCGAGCCTCGAAGCTCTGTGAAGGATTTTCGCCACCAAAAAATGAGATTTTTTGAGAATATCAACCAAGGACCATATGGGATATTGTTTTGTTTCGAACTACGCTGGAAGTGGATAACCCCATTGTTTATTGCTGGGAAGACAGGGAGCATGGATCCTGGCAGTTCCTATCTGCGGACCACTTGATATCCCAACTGACGGCGTCTAAGACCATAGACCCGGAATTTGTGCGATTGCATTCTTGGCAGCCGAACGGCTGGGACAGGAGTGGGACGCGTTGCATGACCTGTGTGAGACTCTTGGGGTGGGGCTGGAAAGGCCGCATGGTACGTCCATAAGACCTAACAAGATCTCCCTTTCAAACGAATCCAAATAAATCCAAAGGTATCCCAATTGTATCCAATTGTATGATTTCAATTGATTTCAGGGTATTTCATGAAATTAAAACAAAGAAACCCATGGCATGAATTGGTTCTCGTCGCACCTCGATGAGGCGTACGACCCAACAGATTTGCCTGGAATTCACTTGGGCTCGGGAGCTGGGTAGGACCGGGTAGGATCGGTAGTAGGATGGGTAGGATGGGTAGGAATCAGTTGCTGCATGACATGGAGTTGATTCACTCAACAAAACACTCCGAAGGCTGACTTGCTGCGGCGTCAAGAGCGAGATGGAGGCACTGTCTGTGTTTGAAGGCTGTCAAAGGATATCAAAGGTACAGTCATACCCCATGGAAAAATGCTCACAAATTTCGGAGGAGCTCAGATAGGATAGACATGCGACAGCGTTCCATAAAACCAAGATCAGGTAGAATGATAAATTTGAATTCCAACCCATCCGGCCTGCATGTCCATTTCAGCAGCGTTCGACTTTCGTCAGCACAAAGACTCAATGACTCAAGTCCAGCCAAAGCGATCCGCTGAGTCTAGTCATGACAATACCCTCAAATTATTTTAGATGTTGTGATCCTATATAGTTCATGTCGTAGCTCATAAACTCATAAACGCATGTTGTACACAGGCCAGGAAATGCCATGGATTTAATCACGATGGCCGCCAGATTTCCAAGTGCGTCGAGCCGACAAGCTGCCATCTAAAGTTTACAATTTCAGACACCATCAAAAAATCGTGTACTGCATAAACAACACATGAAGTCGCGCTAATGCAGGACTGCAAAATTACATTAGAGATGTGCTCTAATTTGGTACCAAATCTGTTACAAGTAAAAGCGGTAAAAGCGTCAAAGCTCGAATGAGATTTTCGCATCGGCCGGCTCGAAAATCCATCCACTACAAACACAGAAAGCTCTGAAATGAAACACACTGGAGCTATCAGAATTTCTATTTTTCTGTGCTCATATGCTGGTGATCGTTGTTACATGTTGCTACCTCTTTGTAAATATGCACAAAAAAACTGTCCGTGCAAAAAGTTGTTGACATATTCATATCACATATCATTTCACATCTATGTTTTCCCGTAGGGACACTCAGTCTGACTTCTTCAAGAACTCCTTGGGGATGTTCTTCTTGGACTTCAGGGAGCCTGTGGATAAGAGCGTGAAGTCGCTTGCGGAAAGAGCATCTCAACATACTGGACTCAAGTTACAATAAGTTAACTCAATTTAGATACTTTAATCATCTTTAATGATCTTTAATGATCTTTAATGATCTTTGATAATGTTGGATTGTCAAAAATGCGCCTGCGAGTCCCAGCTCGAAACGAGATGGTCCATCCTTCACGAGCATCTTGGTCTGATCAGGGCTGATCCACGTGCTGACGCTCTCCGGCGGTGGAGCTATGTCAGCCATGTCATAAGTCACTTCGCCACTCGTTCGAGATGTGTGTAATCAAAACGCACCGTTTCAGCCATGGAGCAAAGATGAGCAAAGCGCACACATTTCCGTCCTGCCTTGAAGGGCAAATAGCGGCTGATGTAGCTGAAAGCTCTTTTGGCAGTAGACTGGCCGACAGGATTCAAGACATATTCGCACTAAACCGAGCCGAAGCCTTTCTAATTTTTACTGTATCTGCGACTACAAGATCAAACAAGTTGATATCTGGTTGATGGACCTCTTCCCATACGTGAAACTTCCAGAAAATCACGTTCCACGTCGTTGCGCTGTAGCCTCGGGGCAGCCATCCATCTCGAAGAGGATGTAGCCAGGACGAACTGCTTGCACCCAGTACCTGAAGCGGGGCCATGGACAGGAAATCACTAGGGAAATGATGACATCAATTGACATCAGTGAATCATAAGCAGCAAAAGCATAGCTTACGATTCTTTCAGTAGCTATGGCTGATTAAATTATAGACATTGTGGAGGAGTTCGATTTCCGCAAAATCTTGGGCAAACAAAATTGACCTCCGAAGCTGCAACCTGCAACCTGCCACCGGGGACTGAGGGGGCACTGAATCACACCTTTACCACCACCCATTCGTGTCTCCTTTCCGCGCCAGGTGATGGCCTCGGTCTCAAACCGAATCCCAACTCGAGTCCGCCAAAAATTGGAAATCCATAAAGACAATATAGAGACAAATTTTGACAAAATTGGGAGAATCGTTCCTTGCTGAACTTGAATTTTCTTCAACAGTTTCGCTTTGTTTCACTCTGCCCATTCAAAGTGGCTGAATGAGGGAAGCATCGCAGCCACACTTTGCCACCATCTCGTCTTGCAGTTCGCACCTAAGGGAATTCTGAAGCGAGGCGCCCGAAGGCTGATCAAGGATCCGAAAAAAGCTTCTGACGATTCTGACGACTTGCATGAGGTAAGCTCAGATCAAGCTTCTCAGGGGTGTTCAACGTCGCTTTCAGATTTCATTTCATCCATCGGAAACGAAGTTGAAACCATTCTGCAACCAAGAGACCATCATACGACGGCATGCCTCGATATTCTTGGAATTGATCCATGCCTGTCGAACCAGCCACCGTACAACCCATGTGCCAATCAAATCGAAAAGCCACAGCTGCCATAGCTGTCATAGCTCGACCAGCCTCCTCCAGAATTTGCAAGGCATACTTTCCAAAGTAGGGCTTGTTGCCCCTGTCAGCTAAATTCAAAGAAGATCACCGATGACCAATGCACTTTGGGATTGATCAAGCCACCAACAGAGCAATCCCAGTGCCGCCTCCAAGCTTCACCCTTGAACTTCCACCTGTCCAAGATCTGTTGCTTAGGTTCCAATTGTCCTATCTTTGGCTGACTTGAGCCATCGTGAGCCCGAATTGGAAGCTATGGATTTTGAGAGGCACTGCAACAGTTGCCGTGTTGACCAGCACTGTCGGTGCCTGTTCGTGTCCCATGGCTTCACAGGTGGCTTGTGAGGCTTGCGCCACTTGATGTTCTGCAGGCATCCGATGGCATCCGATGGCATCCGATGGCATCCGATGGCATCCGATGGCATCCGGTTTCTACATCAAAATTGAATCACTCATGATAAGTATATTGGTAAGTATATATTGATAGGTAATAAGTCATGATAAGTCATGATAAGTCCATGCGTCCAGGATCCCTTTCCAGCTCCCAGCTCCCAGCTCTCAGCTCCTTGGGCATCAGCATTCGCCTGGGGATCCTGCTGGCTCCTGTGGCGTCACCTGCGCTGGCGCCAGCGAAGCGCGTTCCGGCAGGCAACAGGGACTCGCCAGATGGAGCCAAGGCCTGGCATGCGAAAACGACAACCTGAAAATCCACAAACTCGACCTGAAACTCGACCTGGAAGTGGAACAAAACTATGAACAATGATCGAAAATGAAAAGATTTATGAACAGATTTATGAAAAGCATATTGCAAGTCATGATCCTAAAACTCGAATAATTTCCAGTGTCACAAACTGCAAACCTTCTAAGGGAACACTTGATATTTTATCGTTGCCAATGAAACAGTGTCAGCCAGAAAACCACCACTGCTAAACCTTTATGATGTTGAGATTTGCAGTGACAGCCATTTCTTGGCATGAACAAACAGCCACAGTGGGCCACTGTGTTTTGTAGGAACTGGTGCTTTTTCACATAACAAACCGCCAAATCTGGTGCCCGAGAGCTGAGCAACCCACCTGTGCCACTACTGCGGAACCTGAGACGAAGGTCACAAGTTACACTCTTCTAGAGCTGCTAGAGCTACAGAGTTTGAATCGGATTTTGCACAAATGTTTCTTTGTTTCCCTCAGGATAAGGTGCCCGGGCTTGGTGCTCGTCGTGTACGAAGCCCTGGCAAAGGGAGACGACCGAGACCGCGAAACTTTGGCACCAATACTTTGGCACCAATGTTTGTATAGCATTACCTACCCAAATTGTTTTGTATCACATATATATATATATATATATTCAGTGTGTATATATATATATATATAATAAATATGTATTATAATGTAACATATATAATAGGGAATATGTACATATGTTGAAACTTGTACAAGTTTGGCAAAAAAATACCAAAGATTTCAACTGAACTCAAAAGTCTACGTTGTTGACGATGCCACAAGGGTGCCCAGCCTGCACGCATGGAAGCACAGCAGGTTACTGCCACCTGCAGCAAAAGTTTAGGTTTGAGGACGTCAGCAGCATCAAAAACTGTTGGGCTCTTTGACTAGGCTTGACACCAAAGCCGCGCTGGCGAAGACATTGCCACTGCTGCTCCTGCAGAATGCACCAAATCGTCACGGAAGCATTTGAGAAAAACACGAAGGTCAACCTGTCTGGCTGGATTTTGCTAGAGATCACTGTGCATTTTGCAAAGCAGTCTGCTATCTGCCGCTCTCGTATCGCTTGACATAAATCATGGTGACCGCACATGTCACATGCATCACATGTTTCAGCATCAAATCAAACCTCTTGGATCCTCTTGAAATTTGCTTCTTTTGCTTCTTGATCTGATTATTTTAGATTTCTACACAATTCATCCAATTCAGTGTCCTTGACGCTCGTGCCTGGCCACTAAGACCATTCGCAGGGGCGCTGCCTCGGAGGGCCTCGGAAATAACGTGGATTTCATCAGATTTCTGGGTTGAAATGGGTTGGGGCTGTCTTGAACTGGAGCACTCATCAACTAAACATAACCAAAGTGGATATCGACAGACTGCGAGGCTTGATGTCCTTCCAATCCTTGATCTTCACGTTGGATCACCGACAGTGGGACACCGACTTTTTGGGGCACAGAAAATTATGAGCCTTCGCTACGGCAGGTTCGGGAGCATTGACTCCAGTTACATCTTGGAAAGGATCGTGATCTTCACCACAAATTGCAAAATCGAACCTGCTGTCGATCTACCTGGCAAAGCTGCAGACTTGTACAGCAAAGTTGCAAAAGATCTGCTTGGATTAGGCACGGCAGCTTCACCATGTTCAACGTGCAACGAATTTCTAATGACTCCTAATCGAGCCATGACCAGAAGTGCCACTTCGTTCAAGACGCACCGGAAACGCTACTCATGCGGCGCCAAAGGCAGGCTAGATCTGGAAAGGGCAGAGCCACGAGGTAACAGCTGTAGCTTATGAATGTGAAGACTTCCAGATCTTCCAGATCTTCCAGATCTTCCAGATCCATGCCACAGCACAGCCAGCCAGGTCTGTACATGTCATCTCCAGATGGGAGCTTCCATGTCGTTGCAACGTTGCAAAGTTCCTTGCGACGTTGCAGCCGTTCAAAAACGGGCTCGAAAACCCGTAAAATGCCGTAAAAGTTCAGCCAGGCCAAATCTCACACCAATCAGGAGATTCTGTCTACACAAGACTCGGTCCTGGCTTTCGATTGCCTCATAATAGTCAGCTCCAGGCAAAAACGTTCGCTGCTTTGTTCCTGTTTGCTCTTATTTGATCTGTTCGGTATGGTTCAAGTTGGTAAAAGAAGGAAGAAGACGCCTGGAGCCAAGCACAAACCTTCACACCACTTCTGCGGACATTTCCGTGGACCGGATTCATCCGACAAATCCACCGGAGTTCAACGCGCCGATCTCTGACGGATCGGGGATCGGGCAGCCTCCATGCGTTGGCAGAAAGGCTATGCGATGCTATGCCGCTATCCAGATCTTCGTATCGCCACGGCCTGTGACAATACGTCTGTGGCAACGAAGATTGCAAAGTGACAGCTTCGGTCGAGGCGCATAGGGACAGAAGTTCAAAATAGTTCAATTCTGGTTGCAACACATTGCAATATCAACAGCTTCGACCGATGCGGCTGCGAGACAAGAACGGAATGAGTGGAATCTACCAACCTCTCCTCAGTGGGCTCACTTTCACAGGTTATCAAAACAAATCACATGCAAGTTCTGCAAGGTCTGCAAGGTTGAAGATTTTTGAAATATATTGAACCCAGGATTTACATATGAAACCAAAGTATGGAAATACAATGAAATACCAAAATACCCTGAAATGTTGAGGTGTCTGTTCAAAAGGTCTGTGAGCTGCAAAACCGCAAATTGGTTTCAATTGGAACAAAAAGAGTTCCAAAATTCAAGAAAGTGCCCAACTGCAGGAGCTGTCAGTATTTGCACATGCAAAATCTGGCCGGGGGAGTGAAGCTGGGCCAGTCCGACCTCTCCATCAGACTCCAACAAAAAATCGTGATGATTTCCGTTGATTTCCAACGGACTCGGCACATGCTTCAACGGATGTCGTCCACTCTACTCGCCCGGGCAACGGCAAAATCCTGAGCTGGCAGTGGGAATGGAATTAAGGTATCAGCGATCAAGCCTGGCCAGAAAATCCCCAAGGTTTCATCATATTGTACATATGTTGTTACTGATGTTCTATTTTCTTCAGACATGTTCTTCACATCCACATGTTTCCACCCAGGTTTGAGTACCCGAAGGTAAACAAAGACAGGGCGTCACCGTTCCCGAGCCCGGCGCCTCATGCCTTCTGTCGCAAGCGCCCCAAGGCCTGTGCCAGGGAACAGTCTCATGTTTCGTATAAGTGACTCTATCTATCTATCCATCCATCCATCCATCCATCCATCTGTACACGTATAGATCCTATAGATGATAGATAGACATAGTGACATAGTATGACATAGTATGACATAGTGATATAATCATTTATATATACATCATATACATCATATGTACCATATATTTAGATATATATGTACCATTATGTACCTAGTAACGTGGCATATATTTAGAGATTCCGCTGCATATCGCCTCTCGAAGCTCTGTGACGTAGAGGCTATCCTCCTTGGCTCCACGAATGGCCAAGGCCTCGGATCCGGAAAACACCGGGAGCCGATACGAAAAAACATGAAGAAATTGTTAGAAATTGTTAGAATATCATATGAATATTATAAAATATCAAAACATATGATATGATATATGACATGATAGGATAGGATAGGATATGATAACATCTGATGGGGTCGTGTTCTGCACCTTTCGGTGCAAAGTGTTTTTGTTCACGGCAGCGTTGCAATGTTGTAGTAGTTGAAACTCCCTCCAAAACCTTGCTTTTCGCGGGATCCCACAGCAGCCGTTTGAGTCAAGGAACCACAAGCTCAGAGATATTCATCCTGACACATCAGCTGAGATTTTTTGGTTGCAAGCTGCTGGTTGGTCTCTATCAGCATGGGTCTTTGTAATCGATAATAACACGGGAGCATGCTGTGACCAAGAACCGGGAGTATGTAACTGACCGAACTTGAGATGTGCAACCGTTGCAACCTCAATAGGGAGAAAGAGTCAGAATACATTACAAACAGAATATAAGCACAACCTGTCAGTGTCCCCTGATCGAGACGATTTCTCTGTTTTGGTCGCCAATTTGAAGAAACGGAAGGCAGGTGCCTGCGCAGAATCTTGTTCAGGTTTCGCACGTACCTTAGACGCAAAAGAGAAGGCCAAAGATAAACACCATGATATCATGAGTCTTCCGAGAATTTTGCGTCCATCTCCCTTCTGCAAAGTGGTCAAGAAAGGTACATATCAAATATCTTCAAACATCTTCAAACATCCAAACATCATACAACCAGCTGTCAACTCCCTATCCCGCAGGAAATTCGTCTGCAGCGCCTGAGTTCCCCAGCCGCTCTGCCACATGTTCCGAGTCCTCCAACTTCACGGGCTGCAAGGTGGCCAAGCGCCTCTCCCAAAGCTGCATGATCTCTCCAATTGCCGCCCCAGCCATGTAGTGCCTGGGTGCTCAGCTCAGATGGCAAGTAAGGGCCCCATGGTACCGGTTGGAGATCACCATGTTGTTTCCATATTTCTCTGCCCCATCGAAAACCAAGTTTCTGCTCGGCTCTACCGCGCACTGCTCGCTGCAACATCTCCTGGAGCAGACTGAACAACTTTATACAATTTTCCTTGCTCTCCTGGAACCGAAAGATGGAAAGAAGCCATGTGGATAATACTGGAAATCCTGGAGAATGGAGTATATGGAGTCCCTCACTCAAAAGATTGGTTTTGAATGTTTTTGGCCCTTTCGGTCGACTCACTTCCAATCTCGGTCCAGAAGGATGTTCTCTGGAAGAGACTGCAGTACCAGCCGCTGGCGCTTGTCCAGCTTTGGTGCCTCGGAAAGCGCATGGATGGCAGGCCACTGTGGCCAGCGCCAGTTTAGGATCATCCATTCGATCCTAAGCCGCCACACCCGCTCCCCATGTGGAAGGTGACAATAGCCGCAGTTGGCACCATTCTCGCAGCAACCTTTTGCCTCAACCCACATCCGCACCGTTTACATCCGGGCACACCAATATGATGCGACGGATGATGTAGGCATGTTAACCTCAATTTCCCGGCACTTTCTCCAAGAATTTCTCTCCGCCACAGTGAGGTGAACCAGGCTTCGGACGAAGTAGAAGCACGGGCGCCTGGCTCGAACTCCGAACAAGTCCATCTTGGAGAGGCACCGACTATTGACAATACATGACAATACATGATAATACACGATAATACTAAGTGTCCCCCAGACCCGGCAAACAAGTTGCCTGTACTCTCTTGGTTGATGTTGATCCTGCAAGATCGAAACCTGCCCCAACATGGTGCCGTCCCAACCTGCAAAGTTCCGGATGTCCAATGCTACCTGCACCGAAACGCCGATATGTTTGGAGCATTCTGGGCCCATGATCAGTGTGGCCTTCCCTTCCACCTGAACATGAGTTGTCCTCTGGTGGATGGCAGAAAGAGTCCACCCCGCCTTCACTCGCAACCACATCCTGCAGCAAAGCTGTATTGGAGGTTGACTCGGTAGCCCCGGCTTCAACGCTAAAGCGGGTAGTTTGGCCATCCCGTGGTTCCCCGTGACTCGTTGGCTCAAAATTCTTGGACCAAGTTACTAAGGTTTTCTCAAAAAGCCTCCCAAATCGAGGAATCAACGACGAAATGTCTGGAGTCACTTCACTCCTGGTCACTGCAGCTCATGGGCTGCTGTGGCAACTGTGAAGGCTGCAAGACTGGAACCACCTCAGAAGCCGGTCTCACCACCCTGGAGCCTGCACACACCGTGAGAAACCAGCATGGGATATGTCTCAAAGCTGAGCTGAAGTAGCTTAATCTGTGCAAGGTCAAGTTCATGAAAATGTGTATGTATTATATATACATATAATTATAAATATATATATATACACAGATACATATATACATACGTAATCATACGTATACAGTATATACATGTATTGTATTGTGTACCTGCACCTCTGTCTCCGGTACGTCCCTCAGCAAATGAATGGGGTACCGGTGTGGCGGACTGGGTCCTGTGCCTGTGGCTGCGCCTGCCTCTCCTGCTGCAAAGGCATCAACGGAAAGGCCTGGGACCAGGGCAACGTCTCGCACTTACAGATGTCCTTGTCTGACACTTGCATACAATTGCCAGTGTTGACTACAAGCGGCACTCCCACATCAACATCAAAATCAACATCAACATCATCATTTGGATTTAAACATCGTTGATCTATTGTGATTTGTCCCTTTGTGTTTTTCAACGGGGTACCCCAAAAAATCTGCCGGACCCAGCCTGGATGAAACCGCCCGGAGAGGTGGGGCTGGCAACTTTCACATCCTGGGGATCAGCTCGGAGTAGCGCTGGTGAAACCCCGATTGAGATGATCTAAACATGGTTTAAACATGGTTTTGCCTGAAAATCTAGGGAAAACCCCAAAATCCATTGATAATTTTAAGTTGTATTAGTTATATATATATATATGTGATTCAGAAATTTACCCATGAACACAGCCATTTCGGGCGCTTTTGTCGTTCCAGAGACACCCACATGAACCTGGTGAACGCTGCATCAGCATGTCCTTCGGGCTATCACCACCAATCAAGAAACAGTTGAAAGGTGTTGGAATGTTTGTGGGCTGCAAGTAGACCTGGGCCGGAAAGCACTTGACTTTTGTCCAAAAACGCACGGTTCACTTTCGTCATAACACCAAGAAATCCTTGCAAAGATTTCTGTTGAACATGTGTTCTCTCAACATCAAAATCATCAAAATCATCAAAATCATCAAAATAATCAAATCATCCCAAAGATTCCAAAGATCAAAATCCAACGTTGTACCCACAGTCGCTTTTGCTCGGCTCTCCCACAGCCTTGGAAGGTGCAGGAGCCGCCTGCAGCGTAGCATGGCTAAAAGCCTATTGCTTCAATAGGTGAGGGGATGAACATTTGATGAACATTTGATGAACATCCAGTTACATCCTGGGTGAGAAGGGTACCAGGGCGAATTGACCGCTTAAATCACTTCAAGCTATTGCCGAAGATCTCTGCCTGCGGCAGGTTTTGGAACTGGCCGTTCAGCACATAGCCCTCAGTTTCAGGCCAAAACTTCAGAAAACAGCCGAAAGTTCTGAATTCCTCCTGGAAAGAAATCTTAAAAGAAACATTCAAATGGAACAAGGCAATGATACAACCGAGTTGCTGGAGCCTCTTGGCTGATGGGCAGCATCTTGCTGAAGCCATCCTAGATGAAGCAAGATTGATGAAACAGCATCCATCATCATCCATCTAACAGTGAAGGTGATTCATTTCCCTCTGACACCCTGCGTTTCAGCAAGCGTCGTTGACATTAGAGAAAGATCCACTGTTGGTTTGGGTGTTTAAATTCCCATTTGTCCCACCAACTCTTTCATCGAGCCTGTGATCCCAATGGACGAAAGCCAGCGGGAGCCTGGCAACAAGGACGGTAGTCACATCGTCAAAGAGATGTCATATTCGTTGGAGGCTGTCATAGGCTGTCTGAAACTTCCCAAAAATCATCTCCGTTGGATCTTCAACCAAGCTTCCGAAGCGGAAGAAGCTCCGCCCCCAGCAACAGCCCTGCCTGGCCAAAGTTCCTCTGCCCATTTGGCATGACCTGGCAATGGCAAAGGACACCGTGCTTTGGTAATGGCAATGCTAGTGGATGAAGCCATGACCTTCAAGTACTTTTTGACACGCAGAACATGAGAAAACCATCTCCTGTGTACAAAGGAGTCTACTAAGTCTACTATAGTAGTTATTTGAAATCAGTTGAAAGATACAATTTTGCAATCACCGACATCACACCTGGTCCATCCTTGGTTGCTGGTGTTGCTGGTGTTGCTGAAACACCTGCCCATGCCATGGCCCAAAACAAGTGAAACTGCCATGGTCTCTGAATCTTCAGCAAAATCCAGGGTCTGTGGCTCCATTCATGTGGGATCATGTGGGTATGGTTCAAGGGTTCAAGACACTTCAAGACCATATAATCTTGTGGATACACATGATTCACATGATGAATATCTATATACATATCGATACATATCGATACATATCGATACATATCGATATACATATCTATACATACTGTATCTTACGATTCTATGTTTTTTATTGTTTTTCACTGTTTCACCGTACCCATTTGCAGTTGAAAACATGGCTCTCTGCCAATTTGGGTCTGAAACACCGCACCTCCGTACCACCAGGTGCTCGATTGGCAAAGTTGGTGGGAGCGGATTGCATCGGCATCTGGCAGGCTGGTCTCTCCGTAGGTCTGAAACAGACTCGACTCGACCCGTGGCCCATTTCCGTATCATGAAGTTTCCAAGGAAAATTGATAAGTTGATATCAGATGAGATCAGTGTATATAAGTTGTATGTTTCCTACTACTTTAACGGTTATTTCATGTTGGTTCCTTCTCTTGCACCTATCACTGGAACTGGGAGAGGTGGACCAGTTCACTTGTTGCGTCATTCTGCCCGCCTGAAGTCTGTCAAAGACCTGGAAGAATGGAACAGCATAGACTTCCCATGTGGATTGGTCGAACACAGGTAGTGCATGTGACTTTGGTTTTGGTACATATATCTCGGCCTCTGACTTTGCCTATATATAATTATATATATATTATGTATATTATATATATATGTATATAGATAAAGAAAGTCACTTTGCCCTAAATGTCAAAACCGACTACTAGCCGCATGCCTATATGTTTTTTTAAAAGCACCCGGTAACCACAAACTTAAAGTGAAAATAAATTTGCAGATTTTGTTCCTTATCAACCCTGCCTGTCGCTCCTGAAACATGTCTGAAGGCATTGCTGGCATGGCCTGCACAAAGGTCACCGTACAAAACAGGCAGATACAAGGTCAAAAATATCAACACATGTCAACCGAATGCGAACATTTTTCACTCTCGATCCGTCCCAGACCAACCTCAACTGGACCTATGTTCATCCCAGGGTAACGCTTCTGAAACTGCCTGGCAAAAAGGACAGGTCACCGATGCCTATGCTGAAGGACATTGGTGAGGTGTCTTACCAACTTCTCAACCAGCATCTCTGCCACCATTCCAAGGGCAAACAAATGCTGTCGAGAGTCATTCCCAAATCCATTTTTGCGGATGCCTGCCAAGGTCAGGGGAGAGCCATGAATCACTGAGTCACCAGGACTGACACTACAGGATAATAGCGGGCTGCTTCAAAAAAAAGACCCCCGAAAGCCACCTAGCAGACCTAGCAGATAAAATCACTTACCCGGAAAAGCAAAATGCAGCTGACCTTCTAAATTTTCCGCTGGTAAAACTGGGAGCACAAGAAAAACTGCGGTTCCAAGCCAGAAACATCACGCAGGACGGCGAGCCGCGATTGCCCGAAACCAAATGATGATCCAAGGTACCAGAAAATAGAAATGAGGCAGCACGGTGAGCGTGTGACCAACTTCAAAGTGTATGCTCTTAAGTTTGAATCTGCATTTTCTGGCAAATCGAAATCGGCCTGACCTGATTTGATCAATAATATGACAAAGAGATGAAAACTGCATGTGCACCGTGGCAGGTGGCAACTTCGTACCATTTGCACTCTCATCAACCGCAAAGACCATTCGAGCCCTTTGCACGAGGTCAGTTGACATCTCACTGTTTCACGCAACAATCAAGCTAAAAGTGCAGACATGTTTGCAAGTTGAAGATGATTAGAACCATCGCAGTCTAGCCACCATATGGAGGGCAGTATATAGGTTCTGCAGGATCAAACTCATCTGCCCGAGGTTTTGACATTTGCTCTAGGACCATATAAAGTTGGTTACCATCAGAAAATCAACTGCTACTGCTGCTCTTTCTCTTCCTTCTCCTTGGGCAAATCCAAGTCCCACGGACCTTTCATTCTTGGAGTCTACTCTGGGAAGCTTGGGAAAAGAGATTATTTTGAAAGCCTAGTGCACATTTTCCAAGGACACGTTTTAATTTCATCGATCAGAAGGTTCAGGACATGGTTCAAAAACTATATGTCAACATCTGCAAATAAAATCAGTGTTACAAAATGTTGGTCAAACCAATTTTTCTCACAGTGTCCGCAGTGGTGTCAGCAGTGGTGTCAGCAGTCAGCAGTGGTGTCAGCGGTGCCCGAGGCTACCGAGGCTACGACTTCTTGGACGGGCTTCGTTTCGGGCTTCGTTTCTTCCGCGGACTGGAGCTTTTCTTCCGCCTGGCTCGCCTGGAGGAGCTTCGCCGGCTCTTTTTCTTGTCCTTGATGGAGCGTGCAGCATCAGCAGCATCCATTGTTATCGGTTTTTCACTTCTTTCATGTAATGTTTCAGAGGGGTTGCTTTGAGGGTGGAAATTGAAATCGCGGAAAGCGGCCACTTGCGGCCACTTGCGGCCACTTGCGGCCACTTGCGGCCACTTGCGGCCACTCACTTGGAACTGTCTGGAGCGGCCACTTGCGGCCACTTGCGGCCACTTGCGGCCACTTGCGGTCACTCACTTGGCACTGTCTGGAGCAGCCGCTTGTGGCCCTTGCTTGGAATTTTGCGGAACTTGCGGCCGCTTGCTCCAGCGGCCACTTGCGGCCACTTGCGGCCCCTTGCGGCCACTCACTGCGGCCACTTGCAGACACTCACTTGGAACTGTCTGGAGCGGCCACTTGCGGCCACTTGCGGCC
>Ga0126342_10003844_pt1 | contig 25188 bp, 16 predicted proteins | sample Cyp1metagenome_FD_92528 | JGI IMG/M metagenome (GOLD analysis project Ga0126342, IMG submission 92528) | Coral microbial communities from Lord Howe Island, Old Settlement Bay, Australia - Cyphastrea 1 metagenome | ecosystem: Host-associated > Invertebrates > Cnidaria > Coral ... | reverse complement strand
TCTCATGCTTACTGCACAGGTCAAGCCTAGCCTGCATCTGATCAAATTGAGAAAATGGATACGATCTCATGTCAATGCCATCGTGCATTTGCCATATGCAAACAACCATGTCTTGTGCTTGTCGCGCAACATCGAGAAACATCCTTGCGAGAGTAAATGGAATCGAGTCAATGTCGTCTGTACACTGTCCCAACTCATGAAAGAGGGAAATTGGAACTGCTGTCAGATCATGAGATTTGCAGCGACGAATGGTTTCACCACTACCTGGTGAGATCATACGTGCCCTTGTCTGGAGCAATGCCAAACCTTCAGCACCAGGCATGTGTGGGATGACTGGAGGATTCCAGCCTACCGGTATGACCACCCTGTGCACTAAGACATCTACTGCATCTCCATCCGTCGCAAGGATCTGATTATCAGCTGCAAATATCTGGCCTCGAAGACGATACTGGCATTGCGCACGATTGTTACATTCATCAGCATATCCAATCCGGTTTACGATTTGCTGAAAATGAATCTGTTCAGGAAATGAGTGAGCCATGTGAAAGGGGTGCCCTGCATTCACCGCATGATCAAACACAGACACCAGCATTGACGACCACTCAATCGAATTGTGCTGAATCAGAAGAATGTGACCTGTAATACCTGCCTCAAGTTGCGTTGGCGGAGGAGACACATATACAATTTCAAGTTCAGCTGCCGGGTCCAACTCATCCATCCATCTCCAACGAAATTGCTCTCGCCAATTCCAGAAATCTGCAAAAAGAGCAATTCGACGCCCATACAAGCATTGAAGTCGATCAAGACCCGGTGCCAAATACCATGTCATAAAATGCGTGGCCCGTGCTTCTCCCTGCCACGCAAATGCCCGAAGATCCCAATCATGATAGATATCTTCAATTGCTTGTGCCCATGCAGGCAAAACATAGTTAGTTGGCAGAAATTCAGGCGCAGCTGGATTGAATTGAAATGCATCACCTTCATGTTCGGTCTCTTCATTTAACCCAATGGCCCGTGAGTGGCTCGAGCAAGAGGGCACATGAGATACAGGCTCTGGTTGCTGTCTGTGCAGTTCTTGATAAGCTTGCATCAACATCGCATCTTCAAGGTCCACATCTACTTGATCATCCCATCCTTCCCTTTGTGTTGCACCATTTCTTGTGCTGTGGAAAGGTTCAATCAAGGCTGGATTTGGCACAGCAACATGGCTTGACGAAGATGCATCAGCACTTCTTTGCAAAACTCGCATGCGAAGCCCATCACCTGGACCAACTCTAACAGTCAAATCATGAGGAAACTGATTTCGACCTCTGCTGACAGTGAATTCCACCTGTCCAGTGCGGACAACCTCAAACCTGTCTGCCACATCCTGAGCGCTGGAAAATTCATGAACCACAAGCGCAGTGTGATCCGTAGTGACTCCATTAGCTGCTTCCACAACCCTGGTCACCAGGATGGGCACATGATCCTGTGGAATCGCTTGTGATACAACAATGTGCGCAGCATGAGATTGCCATGGTTCACTAACAGGGGTGGGGTCAACAAAATGGATATCTGTCGAAGAACCTCGTGCAAGAACTTCGCGCCAGGGGAAAATGATCTCTGACCTCCACCAGGCATTGTCGGAATCCAATCTGATGACTCTTGGCGACTCATTCCTAAGATAAGAGTGGCCATCTAGGAACCAAACAAGAATGTAAATGATTCTTCCTTCGTCGGCATTTTCAACAACTGCGTATCGGTCAAAGCACTCTTGCAATGAATTAAGCCAGTCTGGGGGGTATTCTTGTTCGTTTCCAATCGAGCGATTCAGTGGTGCATCAGGATTGCCATTGGCATTGGCATCGGCTGGGAACGATTGCAAATTTGGACGGCGAAAGATCTGTCCACTAATAGCAGACTGCAATTCTTGTCTCAGTCTTTGATCGGACATGGAAAGTAATTCTTGAAGACTAACACGAATGCCACGTTTCACTAGGAGTTTAAAGGCATTGCCCAGCCTGACATTAACCGTCTGATCACGCCGAATTGCAATGTTTCCCATCCACATCAAACATTCATTATGTTCATTGTCTGGCGGACAAACCTCATTGTATCCCATCAGCAAAATAAAGGATCTGATGTCAAATCTGTCTCCGACCACCAAGGCAATCGAGTGCGGTCGACCTTCATCAACTGATGTGTCATACAATGTAGCAACGATCGTTCTGGAGAATGGTTCTGATTGCTGCTCAATGACCAGCTGCTCTTGGGCAGTTCTGTCTGCATCATCAGGTGTTGGAAAAACAATAGCAAATTGTGATGGCAGCGTCAGGTCAGCTTTGTCAGGCCAAGCTGCAAGAAGCTCCCTTTCCCAGTGCTGGAAAGTCAGCGAGAGCACTACTATTCTGGACTCTCTGCATCTTGACCAGCGTCTTGGATTGCTAAACCAGGTTTCAATTCTTGGTCCTACCTGGGGGACCTCACCTGTCCGTGGAAGTGTCTCTGCCCATTTCTCCCATATATCTTGAACCCACAATGGTTGATCTTGGAGACCAGCGGGCGCATCAATGGGAAGTTCATTTGCTTCAACTTGGGAACCAATTGCCTGAACATACCGAATGAATTCCTCTGTGAGACTGAACATTGTGGCCTTCGGCTCATCATTGAAAGATTTTCGCTGAAAAGGCAGAACCTTGTTGCCTGATACCTCAGCATCAGCATTCAGGTCACACGCCTTATTTCCCTTGCAAAGCTTGAGATTCACTCTTGGTGCTACTGAAATATGGAACATACTGAGCTCGTCATGTTCAGCAGCTAGTGAGCCGTCTTCGTCATGAGGCAGTACCTTGACAATCAACCCCATACCTGACCAGGTTCGAAATTTTTGTTGTGCATCGGACAAGCTGGGAACAATCCATTCCATCCTGTTACCAGCAAATGCGGTCAATAGAGGGACGGCCGAGACCACTTCTGCCTGGGAGCTCTCTCTGGCCAATGCAAGCGCAAACCTCACGATCACACTAGGGGACTCTACTGCTACAAATTCAATTGAAATCAGAACAGAGGACATGCTGGCATGATTCTTCGTGAGGATGACATGAGCGACATGCTCCTCAAGTTCTGGTCGACGCATGGTTGATTGTACAAGGTCCATAAAGACATGATCGGCTGAGATTAATCGATGTTTCCAAGGCTCTCGGATGTCCTCATCCCATTCCGATGGGTCGTCTCCTAGGACAACTATTTTTGGATCTCTGCATATCTCATTGGACTGATGATCTACAAGCCAAGTGTAAATCGAGAAAACAAACTCTTGACGTTCTTCTTCACAATTAGCCAGCGGAGCAACAACGCGCTGCAGGTCAATAAGCCAGTCAGGCGGAACAAACTCAGCAGGGCTGTCTTCACTGCTAGACTGTTGGAGATCAGGAACAATCACAGTGTCGGGAAGCTGTCTTTGCATGAGGTGTGCTTCATTGGTCTCTACGCTAGTGGGCACAGCTAAGCGCCGAATTTCATCCTCATCTAACAGCTCGGGCGAAAACCCAGATGCAGTTTCGTCATTGAACATTACATCATACACTTCTTGATCAGAAAGTCCACGTTGTGTCAAATCAGTGATGACTTCGGTTGGACATGCAAACCTGTCTGAAGGAGGGAGAGCAATTTTGATGTAATCTCCATGAGCAATCGTTTTCCTGTCTGCATCATAATCTGGCCAACGACGGGAGTTGATATAAACCAGACATCTCCCTTCCTCAGCACGGCAATATCTGTCAACTCTGGCAGATGCCAACACTTCATTTCTGTTTGCATGTCTTGTCAAAGGAACAACATGCCTGAACACTGTCGGACCGGACCTGAAATGTGGCTCTACACGATGTGCATGGTATTCAATGTCAACCAATACCAACCTACCACTCATATCGGGAGGAATGTCACCATTGATATGCACAATCGTAGGCACGACTCCTGGCTCAATATCAGGCGGTGCAGTGACAACTTCATATGCATCTACTAAGGCGTCTCTGTCAAGGGCAAAGTGATGAGCAATTTCACGCATCATGTCTTCATAGCTGTTCCAGCAGACCATGGCTCTAATGGGGCGGTCATCCATGTGATAGAGCAGGACATCCTGTCTATTTTCATCATTGGAAGGAGGATGTGCCCCAGAAAAGTCTGACCCGTCACCAGGGGAATATCCCTCAGAATCTTCATGATGATCACGCTCAGATCCGGTGGGGTCATCTTGCTGAAACATTTGACCTTCCTGAAACGCTTGAACAATGTCAACATTTTGATAATCTTCAGGCGCATTTTTGAAAGCAATTCCAGCTGGCAATCTGGTTTGCATGAGACTAAATTCATCTTCATTGCTCAACTCAGCACGGGACATAGTCAAGTCAAGGTGACTGGCAAAACCCTGATTGCAGTGAGACGAACTACTGTGTCTTCGACCCATCTGTCCGTCTGGATGCTGTGCCAGACCAGTGTCCCCATTGGATGAGACGTCAAAGAATTTACTTGGATGCATACATGAGGAATCTTGATATTTTCGGCTTTTGATCTTCTTGGATTTTTTAGTCCATGGTTTTTCATTCCATGTAGCTAGATCCTCACTCGAAATCTCCACTGTTCCCATGACCAGTTCATCTTCAAGCCCAATATGGAGCAAAACTGTTGATTCGAATTGCACCCTCCTTTCCCGTGAGGCACCTTTACGGGACTTAGATATGCATGAAGATATATGGTTGGAGAGACCATTACTGTAAGGCATCTTTTGATAGGAATGGCAATAAACCTTCGGAAGGGCATCGACGTGGAGCAAATCAACTGTAGAGACAGGATATGCTGCAACACTGTCATTCTGCATGAAAACATTTGCAATTTGTGGTTGGTCATTTCGCCTGTCAATGTTGCTGTCAAACAAATGTACAGTGGATGAGTCAATGCTGCAAACACTTGATACTTGAATGAAGGCATCATGGAAGGCATCCTTTATGCAGTTCCATCGCAAACACCATGCTGATAAGGCCGCAGTAAAGGAATTTCGAATCGAGAAACGATCATCTATATAATGTCGCCAATGAAGGTCAAGATTGTCTGATACTTCTGAAAGCTCTCATGTGCATGCTGCATGCATGGTTGGCGTCCATGCATAGGCCTCAACACATGGGCCGCAACGTGAGGCGCCATGCAAGTTATTCACTTGAACTAACAGTGCACCGCCATTGTTCACGTGGCTTTGTGTTCTGTAGGAGTGGACGCAGATGGCGCCCCACCACCAAACGGCTCGAGAGATCGGGGTCTCTTTTGTCTGTTTTGGTCTGCAGCGTTGAAGGCATCGTCTTCTGCCACCATCTCCGAGAGCCCTTTGTGTTGACCTTGGGCTGTCAGATCTAGACCCAAGGAGGCGGCACAACTTTGAAGCACAGTCTGCAATTGTTGCTGCATAGCCTCTTCTTCGTTGTCCGCATCCACGGTCAAGTCCTCGGTCTCGGCTGTGACTGCTGCAATGGGGGGCATCGCTGCAAGGGTAGCCGGAGTGGCTTTCGATGACAACGCCTGAATGGCGCTTCTGGCACCTTCGATGTCGGCTCTGGCCTTTGTAGCCACTTCCTGCAGGGATGCTTGTTGTTGACGGTATTCGTGGAGCTGTCCCTCCCAAGTCTTTGCTGCCTCCGCCACATGCTTTGTCCAACGTGCACGATGGACACGCTTGGCTTCCAACGTTTCTGTCAACGTCTTCTGTGCCTTGCCCAGCGCTGTTGTCGCTGAGTGCAAATTCTTGGTGGTCGCTTTGGAATGTTCCTTCTCGAGCTTCTCTATGTCCGTTTCCATCTTGACAATCAAATCTCTTGTGTCCTGCGGCATCATAGCCGGGTCCGTATATGCTGTCTTCAGAGCACTCACAACTTCCCTTTTTTGTGCAATGGATTCGTTGGCCTGAATTGCTGTAAAAGGGGATGAGGTCGAGGCAACTGAAGGCATGAGATTCACTGTTGTACTCTCTAAAGCCGGCCAGGGAGGCAATTCCGTCGCCAACGGAGCAAAGGGGGATTGCTGCTTTGAGGCATTGGCAGAGTCTTTTGCTTTGCTCTTTCCTCCTTTGCCCTTCCCTTTGTGCTGGCCCTTGTTGCCTTTGTGGCTTTTCTGATTCTTGTAAGCGTCTGATTTGGCACTGCGTGTGCTCGCCTGAGATTGCGATCTCGATCTGTCCCAATGGTGGGACGCATCCGTTTGCTCCCATTCGTCCCATTCCCGGGACCATTCCCCCCAATCCTGCCAGCCGGCATTTTCTTGATGCTGCGGCTGCTGTTTGGGTTGAGTATTGTGACGAGTTCCACTCGTCCAGTGTGCATAGCAAAGTGCACACTTTATAGCCTGTTTTTTGTTGATTCGTTGGCAGTTGTTGCACCGCCACGGCCACAACTCCATCTCCATAATCTGCTTGGAAATGCGCAGCAAAAATTTGCTGTCCCTGGAATGATGGGTGGACAATGTATGTCTTACCCTTCTGAGGCGTGCCAAGTTCAGAATCACCAAACCTTTTCGGTGCAAGAACCAGTCGCGACGAGCAGTTTGGCGCTGTCGTCGATTCCGCCTTCTCTGTGTCCCAGTCTGTGTTGGAATTTTGAATGAAGTCAAATCCCACGATGAGCAGAAGAAAAAGGAGAAGGAATGAGCACATAAATCAATTGAAAATTATCCACCTCGTATTGCAACGCTCAATGCCAGGGCTTGTCCAGTTCAGCAGAGAACGCTCACCAAAAAGTCCACGAAGCTTACAATGTGCAGCAAGAGGATAAACAAATCAAATAGAAATGATCAATTGACAAAATTGTATGGAGACAAATGGAAAATACCTTGAGGTCACGTGAGCACCCGAATACAATCACCGGTGATCGGCCACCGCAGAGCCCAGTAATAATCAGATGTCGAAAGACAACAGGGGTATATACCAAAAATCCCAAATGAATCCAACTCGAATTGCAAGAAAGCACCAGCGCTGAGCAGTTTAGTGCAATCCCAGGGCAAAACCGGAAAGTGATGAGCCAGCTGCTTGTTCGAGGAAAATCACTCAACAGTGCAGATGGACCAACCACAATCAAGCAAGGTCAGTAGGTCAGTCCTTGACCCGTGGGCAGCAGACACCGGAGCCCACTTAGGTGATGGCAGTAACCAGCGAACGTATGTCAACGACGGGGGGAAACTGAGCCAAACACCTTGATGAGATAACCATCATAACCGAGCCAATGACCGATGACCCTAACCGCCATAACCCCAAAAAACATCTCTTTGCAAGACAAACTTACCTCCCAAAGTTCAGACAACAGGAAAAATCATCAGCCAAGCTTCCCAGTAGCAGGACGTGCCCTGCGGCCGAAGTGGGTTACTGATGAACTGATACATCTTGGTTGCACAACTTTCAGGCATTGCATCATCCTGTTCAATCTCCCTATTTTATAGTCATGAGATTGGAGACGTATTTCAATAGTGAAGTAACCATCTGGGATGAATTTCAGTCACTTTTGATGGCAATGTTGCAGTTCCCAACCAATTACTGTAAACATATCATGTATGGAATAGTGTTCCCGACATTTTTCCCATATTCATCTACACAAAACGCACAAAAGCTTCCATAAACATGACCCTTCACATTTATCAATGAAACGGTTCACAGTGTCAAAAGCACTAACTCCAGCACATACTGAACCTTTTGATGCCCCATGCTATCATTTTTTTTGACGATGATCCAACCATTCAGAATCATCAAAATGGCTAAACAATAGCCATGAAGCACCAGGACTCCCGGTCGGCACCGGCAGTTGTCGAATCTCTGCATGGCGCTTAACACAAGTGGTAAAGGCATGCACGGGTTCACCCCACCTCGGAACTCAGAACTGGATATGGTGGTATGGTTGAGGAAAACCCCCAAGTGGAATGGGATAAGTTGCTGTGGTCTGTTAAAGGATGATTGGGTGTGCCACATGTTTGGAGATGAACGACTGACTGTATTGAAATGGCTGAAACGACTGTGGATTTTACGGATGCCAAGAGATGACTCGTTGGATGGTTGAGTTTAATGCAAACGTTGGATGAGCAAATTTGGGATCCAAAATAACCAACAAGATGTGAGGATTTGCGCATTGAAACACTGGGACATGATTCATGATCCACAAGGATCCTGATTTTTTGAAAGTTTGAATCCTGCGGATGGTGACTACAAAAATTTTTGACTGGTGATACAAAAAGAAACCCCAAAGGCTTTGGTCAAATTTGACCCACTTCTTTTAAGCAATAGGACTTTGTCCATCAGGTTTAGTGGGTATACATGTGTACATGATATTAGTCTACTGCATAGAATGTCAACCCTGGATTAATAAACCCCGTTTACGGCTGTTGAATTGGGTATCAAATCATGACTATTGGGGGAATACCCCCTAATTAATAAACCTGTTGCGTCCCGGTGAATTGTCCCTGGTTTTTGTTGCCCACACCACAGAAACTCATGAGCCTCTTGGGAGCATGAAAAACCCATCCGTTGCCCCACAGCACCTATGTTTTCTTGCAACAAATCTGTGAATCTTCATGATTAAACCATGGGTTAAACCATGTTAATACCATATTCATATTAAACCATGATTAAAACCATATTCTTTAATATTGGTGTCATGTTAATACCATATTGAACCACATTTTTCTCACCACCCGAGGTGGATTCTCCGCAACCCTTTTGACTTCCCCAGCGACGAAGGTGACCTAGGCGCCAATGGGAGATGAACCACTGCGGCGTCTGCGCCTTCGATGCCATCAGCTCCACCATGGAACAATTCTCCGCCTAGCGTGGAAGCAAGGTGGGCAACCGTGGATGGGCCAGCGAAATGTGATAAACCACCATCAAAAGGATGGTTGAAAGCCTATAAATGACGGGATTCACCACCTATCAACTGGTGATTTCGATGGATTTTGCAACCATCCACTGTAGGATGTGGAAAAATGTCGAGTGAATGTATGATGCACATTTCATGTGAAAATATCACTTCATCCTTGATCATCCATGTGTATTTCATATATATATATATAACTTATATAACATACTTAAGTAAGTGAATATGTCATGTTCGAAACTGTTGATACAAAAAACAAAAACAAAAACAAACTATGATGGCATATTCTGCTGAAAGCATGTTTTATCCATGGATCATAATTCATCTAAGGTTCGTGATCATTAGAATATCATGATCATTAATTATGATCATTGTGTTTATGTTATATATTAATGGCATATGTGTTGTATAACAATGACCTATAAATGATCATAAACATGACATGCATGAACTATGATATGGATTGATATGTCATATGATATGTGATGATCATATGATATATTTATGTCATTGTTAAACAACATATCGTATCAATTAATTATTACTAGTCATTGGTTAATATATATATATATTATATATCAGCTATGTTAATATACTGGTTAATGTATATATATACATATTATATATAATTATACCTCATACCAATTAATCAACCAATTAATAATCATTAACAATCATCTATCTATCTATCTATCTATCTATCTATCTATATATCAATATCATCAATGGTCTCCCTATCAGGGATATATGGTTCATAGCATTTATCATCATCGATGGCTTTCTCCCATTGCTTCCCCGAAGAAAAAAAGGGCTTCAGCGAAGCCTGGGTGGCGGGGCGGATGAGCCAGGCATCCAAGTGATACAAGTTGATGATCTCTGCGGTCAACGGCTGACCTCAGTGAAGCTCATGGTTGGAGGATAGAAAGCGGTCAAAAATAGGGAATGTCTGTAGAAAAAGGGGGAAAATCATGGAACGCCCAGCTGGGATATCTCTAAATCATGAGAAATGGCTGCTGGATGGCTGTTTGCTCCACTTCATGGCAAATTTCAATTGAACATCATATTGATTAGCTACACTTAGTTGTGATTAATGGGAAAAATATAATCGAATGGTAACCAACCAATTTATGGTTGTATGAGATTTGGTGTAGTGGGGATATATAATGGGGACGTATAGCAAGTGCTTCACAATCATGGGGATGGAACCAACCCCATGGAGTTTTTCTTCACGTGGAGAAACCAAAAATAGCCGGATGTGCAAGCCCAAATAGTGTGGATTATTCCATTCATTTCTTCATGTTTCCCCTGTTCGTTGACAGGCTGGCCTCCAGCAACCCGGCTCGCCTCGAGTGGGCGAAATCTTGAAGAAATCATGCCAACGCCTGGCGCATTTGGGGTTAGACATATGCATATTATACATATACATTCCAGATGTAACTGGGGATACAGTTGAGAATCTGTATTCCATTTATCTTTAACGCTACGAATGTATAAACATGCACGTTCCATGGATGGATGGATGATAGGCAGCTTTGCCCATGGACCATCGGGATGAAAAATGGGAGGCTTCACCGGAGCAGTGTCGATTTTTTGAGTCGAAGAACGTGTTCCCACCTTTATGAATCTTATGTCGCTATCTAATCCAAGCGTTTGACATATATTGTGCATAGTTCCTGCCTGTATCTCTATACATATAACATAGATGTACTTTAGATATATAGTTGATACATATAACATATGTATACTAAGATGATACACTGTATATCTCTATCAATTCTCTATCTATACATATACATCATCTTAGTTGATATCCACTTTTTTTGTGCCACTGGGCCAGCACATTTCGCCAAGTGATCAGCCCCACCTGCAGTGCTGTTTGATGAAAGCCCAAATCCGCGACAACTGATCCATCGAGATAGCACCTGAAACCACAGTCGAGAGGGGAAACTCTGGGGATTTCAAACGTTGAAAAAAGGGATGGTAGTTTGAAAAGCTCCACTGTTCTAATTCTAAGCCACTGGGAAACCTCTGGAATTGATAGGAATTGGTTGGGAAATGGGTGACAAGGATGTGACAAACATCTTCCCGGAATTTGTCCAAGAGCAAGTTATACATGAGGCCCGCCTTCATATCTAGACAGTCAAAACACACCCCATTGACTTCAAAGGGTTCAATGGCATGTTCGTCTCACTATACCCAACCACCAAATCCCTGGCAAGGTTGAAAAATAGCGGTTTGTAAAGGCTGATTACAACTGGTTTGAGAATAATGATCATTATACTTAAATCCGAATCTCAAATGGTTAATTAGTGATACTGGATTAGATTAATAGGATACCTATAGATTATTAATGATCATTACCTGATAATTATTATATACTTAAATTGATACAGTATAGCAACTAATATTAACCCTAATGGTATTTGATAATGATCATTATACATTAACCATAATCTTTACAAATCATGGGAAGCCCATTCAACCAGGTCTTGACGCTGGGGAGTCAGAGGCCAAAGCGTGAATGTAGAAACTGTGGAAGTTCAAGTTCCTTTTCAGACTCAGCTTTGTCTTAAGTGGTTGCTGGGACTGATGCTGTTGCAAATTTTGCAACATGGGGTCTTCCACACTTTTCAGACTCACAAAAATTGGTGGATTTCGGGGATGCCCAACCTTTCTCAACTAGAAATCCACCATTTTTCGATTCGCATCATTTTTCCGCCCCTGCGTTGCGAGCAACGGTGTTCCGTGTCCGAGATGACGATGCGCGTCGGAAAGGTGCTGCACCTTGGAGGCTTGGATCCGGTCGTGATTTGCCTATCTAAATACCACAGACATCCCTTACTTTTGCATGGTTCATTTAAATATATTCTACTAGTAGTATATCATCACAATATCTATTCAATGGCAATTTCAGGATCCTAAAATGGAGCTACTGTACCCTATAAGGCCATATTTCTGCGGGAATATTCCCTTACATAGGGTAGGTACCTCCAATTTTACGGTTCCTGAAATGGCCATTGATCTATGCACTATATCGCTATAGCATGCTACAGTATGACTGCTCAATGTTTCTAGCAATCTAGATCCACTACACATATCCGTGTGTCCAAACATGGGTATTCCCCATGTGGAAGAAATCCATCAAGGTGGCTTATCCCATATTTTTTTTCCGCTTTTTACATGTTTCTACCGGTGGACGGTCCCATGGACGAGTCACAGAAGCTCCAAATGCTCTTCGCTGCTGGGCGACAGGGGCTCGCTGGCATCTTTCGGATCCGGCATCTTTTGGACGACCCGCAAGGCACAGCAAGGCACGAGAACGAGCGGGGGATGTTGTGTATTGGATATTTACTTCTTCACCAACCACTTTAGGGCGGTATCTATCTATATAATATATCTATCTATGTAATATATCTATCTATATAATATATCTATCTATAATATATCTATCTATAATATATATATATATATAACTATATAACATAATTATATATATATATATATATGTGACAACAGTTTATTGGTATTTCGAGATATAACCATAATGGAACGAGCAGGTCATAGCCCCAATACTGGCGGCTCAAAGATCAAGGTTGTAATCAACCGATATATGGTGAGAGGGTTGGTGCATAAGTGTGTCATTACATGCATGTGTGTGACATGAAGTGGATTAGGTGCTTCTTATTGCTTCCCTCATTTCCATAGGAACATCATCACATGATCCCTTTTTACAATACCTCGAAGTGGGTTTTAATAGCTTTGAGCCAACGCTTTTTGAAGTCGGCATGGCAATGTACACGCGCCCTCTACATCCACTGTTGTGGTACCATGCGATACCCTTCTGATAGATATTTCATAGACTTCCCTTCCAAAGCTGATGGAAATGTAGGTGCTCCAACCAGGAATAATGGCTCAAACATGTGCTCCTTATTGGGCATGTTAACCAAGGGACACCCGCAAAAAATATGACAATGGCAGATGAATCAACCTGGCTGACGCATTTGAGAAGCTGTCCCCAACAAGGAATTGACTTCAATAAGACTGGTATCCCCCTGTACAGCTAGAACTTCACTCATCCGGGGTTGATACCTGAAGCCTGCCAGAAATGGGCAAAATCTGATGGAACATGTGTGTTTCAATGTCAAACACTAGTGAGCACATAATAAGTTGAACGTGAACCATGTAAGAGTTGTCAAAAATTGTTGTTAAAGGTCAGCATAATATGCTTGAAAAGAGCTGAATCATCTTGTTGATGTTCAGACCAGGGTCTCTCATGATTGGGTTCTTCTACCTTTTGTTGTGCAGGGGATCAGGTCATATCGAGAAAAGAACTGCAGGAAACGCCTAGGAATGGAGCTTGTCAATACTGTGTGCAACTTTGAATGCCTACAGGTTTTTCTAATTACTCCGCCACAGAATCATGGCACTTCATGAAGGGTCATTGAAGGATGGCAATTTGACCAACATGTAGGGCCACACTTTCAAACCTGGGAGAACCATAAAACTATATGGGGTTTTCCAGAGCAAACAAGCTCTGTGCAAAGCTTGGTATCCAAGATCATGTGGGATTGCTGATGTTTCCTGCCCCACAATCCTGGTGGCCGAATCATGAAAATTTACCAACCTGAAATCTCGAATTTGGGATTATTATCATACCCTCTGGTAAACTAACATAGCTATTGAAAATGGCCATTTATAGTGGTTTTACCTATTAAAAATTGTGATTTTCCATAGTTACGTTAGTTTACCGGAGGGTAATTTCCATGAATTCCCCCAATCCTCACCATCATCTACAAGAATATGCTTGAAGGAAACTCTCAGTAGCTCCTTGGCTCCTCATTTGATTTCGGGAATATGGATACAATCCCCACCAGTCCCATACCACAACCGGGCCCCAACCGTTCACCCGTGGCCACGTCCTCATAAGCTGCTTTAGGATGTTCCCCATGGCGTCACCGTTCAAGTCGATCCTTGCCTGATAGTAAAGCCAGGTTGATGAATTAGGATGCAAAAAATGCTCAAAAAATGCAAAACATATGGCAAACCATAAACATCGCATCCAATTGCCATAAACCATCCCATTACAGAGTCCTTAAAAAGGGATAAGACATGGATAAATCCCCAGTGGATGGTTTGTGGCACACCACATGACCAGACCGCCCCGCCCCATCCCACCTCTTTGGCACGTTGTAGCCAGGCCCGTGCACCCGAAAGATCTTGGCGATCCATCAAGATAGACCTGGAAGTGGGGCATGATGTGGTCCAGACATGTCTTTGCTATCTAATGAGGAAACAATTGATGATAAACAATTGATAAACCAGGATAAACCAGGATAAACTTGGATGTATACCCAGGTATTGGAGAAATATGTGTCTCAGTGGAGGAAAAGAATTCTACTGGAAAGATCTGGACAGCCCATGAATTTACCCTGTGAGCATACCGTATGTCACCATTCACAGGAAACATATTATATGGAAACCCAGGTTTTTTGCCCCTCAAACTTAGATTCCGGTGGTATTGGAGTGCTTGACAGGTTTGAAGATAGGTTTGTAGAACTAGGTACTATTTTCTGAACATTCTTGAGAACCTGCGGAAAAAAGATACGTATGAACGAAAGTATGAACCTATTTTCCTCAGGGGTCCCAATTTGTGAGGGTTTGGACCCCATCCCCGTTTCAGAGTCAACAGCAAGCCTCCCACAAAAGGGGATAGTAATCCTGATAAAAATACGTATTAATGTGGTAAAGCCATATGGGTGCAACTAAAAAACCATCCCCACATGCTAGTGGTTGATTGGTTTTCCATGGGTTTTCCCACAAAGATCTAACAGATGTCACCAGCCCATCTCCAAAGTTTGGGAGCGGCCAACCCAGCTCCGGGGCTCTCTGCAAGAGTTTTTCGATGAAGCTTTCTTGGACAGCGGCCTGCCTGGGTGCCCCCACTTTCACCATGGGGATCTGGGGAAAGGCAAAAATGGAGCTACTGTAAGAATTGCCTAATGGACCTACCGTAGTATCCCTTCCATGAGGATAATGGTGTACAACAATTAAGATTTGTTAAGATGCTCCAAAGGATGATAACTGTGGCCACGATATGGGGTGCAAACCCAGCTGTAACAAGTCCAATTGCTCTCCTACATGGGAAAGTCAAGCGGGTTTAAAAAGTACAAATCGCCCGAGAAACATCAACCTTAGCATACCTTAGATGGCAAATCCTTGCCCATCATTTAACATCAACAAACCGCAACTGTCTGGTTTATGATAATCCTTCAGAGACTTCCGAGCCCAAACCTCCAGAAATTCTCAACGCTTTGGGATCCACAATTGATGGTAGCCTTGATCATCCTTGGAGGTGAACGCTCAATTTGTGGTACTCCAAACTTGTCAGGTATGATTAGCAGTTTTGATTGTTACCCCCAAATCATTCGATGTCATCCTTTGGAAATCTAAAATCCACCATTTGTACCCATTTATACTTAGACTTTCCCAATATAATGGGGCGTTTTCCAGCCATCTTTGATTACTCGAAAAAAGTCTCAGCAGTATACCTGCAAATCTCCATGTCTTGGTATCCAGTTCTGTTGGTTAAAAACTTCCAGTTCCGTTTTGGGCTGGGCCCACCTCTGGCATGCCATGCGGAACCACTTCTCCACCGCAGCAGAATCTCCCAAAAGCTCGGCAGCCATCACCCTGACGTTGTCTGATGGTTTTTTTTGCCAGAAAATGTGGGGGAAAATGTTGGGAAAATTGTTGGGAAATGATGAGCTTTTGTCCAGCAGATATGGGATCCACAATGATAAAGAGATAGGAAAGGGATATTGATATAGTGCGGAACATTGATATTAGGCAAAATCTAAGGGAAAATCATCGAAAAAATGAACTATGTCAATGTGGGATCGGCCAAGGGTAGTCCCCATAGCTGTTGCGTGGCCAGGGAGTCGTTTCGAGAGTTTTCAGAATGAGTTTTGTTGATTGAAGAACATCAATTCTTCAAGTGTTGATTCAAACTCAAATTTTGACACTAATTCTCGCTGGTTATTCCAGCCCAGTGTGGTCAGACTAACAGCTGTAGTTGCTGCAGTGGATGTCATTTTCCGTTGCTTGGCAGTTTTTGCTGCTGAAAAACCGCCTTGTTCACATCTGAGGATCCCGACAAGTTGGCATAGCTTGGTCCCTGCATCTGAATGCCAATCTTCAGAGCCTTGGCAAGTTTGGAGGAGGGTAGTGGGTAGATATAGAGATTTCTTTACCAAGACATCTTAGGGACACCACAATAAGCAGAAATTGGATATAGGGATACAACAGCAATAATGTGCATGCACAACTATCATTGGATGAAATTAGGACAAATCGATTCATAATGAGGATAAACTGTGATAAAATCAACAACACTTGGGATAAAACCGTCAGATTTCAGGTAGAAACAACGCGAAAACTGCTTGTCGAAAAACAAACAAAACCATACAAAACCTGGGAACAATAACACAATCGTGTGGATATAGATAGAGTTTACAAGAATAGGGACACAACGATATACCTGGCACATTTGCAGAACAGGATAAAACCAAGAAACGAGTAAGATAAAAAACAGTGAGAAATCGGATACTGTCAAAAATTGTTTGAACAAAAGTGACAAGAATGAGGGACGCCAATGTGTACCGCAAAGAATCCTTGAGGTATAGCCAGTCCCAGCCCATGGTAGGCCTCGTCGTACCAATACTCTGCCATGGGCCTTGGTCGTTGTGTTTGGGTCAGAGTTCGTTGGTGGTACACGGTGAATGGATTCCAGGGAGACTCGCGTGTGGGTGCCGAAAGTTTACCTTTTATCCACCTGGGCATGAGAGATGGTAGTAAAATTCGTAAACCTACCCAAAATCAGAGCATTGAAAAAGTATATCCGGAACCGGATCTGAGGCCAGTGGTGATTTCCCCAGTACAAGGCTACGTGAAGTCTACGGGAAGCCTACGCGGACTGCAGAGGTGGCCTACCCCGAGGACCCCGCTGTTAAAAAGAACGTAATTATTTCGTTTATGGCCACTGATCCTTGAATGTTCCACCGGAGTACGGGATAATACGGGTACTTTGGAGGACATCAGGACATGTATCCAAGGTTTAAACAATGCCTCTCTCTGCTAAACTGACTGACGAACCCAAAACAAGTCAGCCTCAAACATAGAAAGCGGGTCCCTCTTCTTCTTCTTCTTCTTCTTCAGAAAGATCAAAAGGCAAAGCGAAAACATGCAGCAACCCAACTAATTTATAACAATTCTTACAGTCGAGCTGGTCCCAAAAAGAAGATACCCCAAAATTTCTGTCAGATCTACATTTGAATTGCCATGAATTGGGGCCTATCCGAGCTTATCCCCCCGTTTTTCAGACACCTCCACAAACCCATAAGCCTTTCATGGGACAAGTCCATGTTTTTCAGCGTGGTTAAATCGGTTAAATCATTGGCATTGAAGTCCCTGTAAAAAGGATGGCTAAATCACATAAACTGACATTAAAAACACCTCTAATCCCAGTCTAATCCTGGTGCATACGCGTTCTGTATGAATTACATGCTGTTACATATGCTAATTTAAGCTGAAAAGTTCGGCTAGATTGATATTGAGATAGTTACCCTCTGGTAATTTAACATATTGAAAATGGCTCATTAACAGTTGATTTACCCATTGATCGCATGGTGATTTTCCCCAAGGAGATCCCCTGGGTTCCCCGCAAATCCCCGGCCCGCGCCGCCGCATCCACCAGGCCAACGAAGGAGGCCTGTCGCGACCAACAGACGGGATAGGGAGATCATAATGGGGATCATTGGTGGTTAATATGACTGATTAACTGGGTATATTACTGATTGATCGGGAGAATACTTGGGGATATATGATTGATATCTGATTGATATATGATATAATGGGCAAATAATTGGGATATCAGGGAAAGAATAATGAGAATATTATGGGGATATCAGGGGAATATCAAAACAATTGTTACAAGCCGACAAGCCTTTTCAAATAGTTCCGTTGATTTAAAACCATCAGGCGAGGATGAATTAGGGCCTCAATCATCCCAGGGATTGTCAAACACAATACAATACAATTTGGATTCTGACAGGTAGCTGGCGTTTTCATCCAAGGTTCCAAAGTGTAGGGCTGACTTGGTCCACGTTTCATTTAAAAGCGAAGATCTGAGCAGTCTGAGCCCTAAGCCCCTAAATTGGAAATCTTTTCATGGAAGGACCCAAACCTTGCTTCGACCCCTCACCCATGCACGTGTCACGTCATCCGTTTCTGAAGGATGTTCTGGTCGGTTGAAACAGAATCATTCCAAGCTGTGGAAATTGTTGAAACACTGGTTCTGACTTGCTTTTCACTCAAGCTGAAGCTCTGGGGGCAACGCGTATTCGTACAGGCCTCCTGGCGAACCTCCTATGTTCATGCTGGCGTACAGCGATCTGTTCTGAACCAGAACTGCAGTGGGGTGCAAGCCGCCCGGACACTCCAAGACTTCTGTGAAAGTTGCGTCACCTGGACGGATGGCCAACACCTTTCTCTGTCTAAAGTCAGCGACATAGATTGTTCCACCTTCAGTAACGAACAAGTCCCATAGGTCGGGGTAGTGCTCGGCTGGGACCTGTCCCACCACAACAGGTTTGAAGGACTCAGCTGGACTGAAGCGTATGATGCGGTTGTTGTCGCAATCAAGGATATAGATCACCTCTTTCTTGGTCGCAAACACTGCATGAGGCACGAACTTCAGGTCTGCCGGAAGAGTCTCAAAGGTCATGACAGTTTGGAGCCGGGAGCCCTCCAACTTCTGCAGAGCTTCGGAGGTCAGCACGTACAGCACGCCGTTGGGGGAGCAACACACCTGTTGGCACATTCCTGCAACCCATCAAGCACCAAGCGTCCAATTCCATTGTGAAAGCTAACCAGCCTTTCATTGTCAGAATCTCCCACAAAGATCTCCCCAGTGGGTGCGATGGCGAAGTCACAATCCGCCCCCAGATCATTGATTCCGGTCACGCTGGCGCCTGGACCCGCAACTTGTCGCACGTGAGTTGGTGGGTCACCAGGCTTCCAACACAGGATGTTGCTGTGGCTGTCGATGGCATAAATGGCACCTTCGTGCCAGCGTAACTTTTCACAGGGTGTAGGAAGCACTTGTTGCAGTGAAAATTCTGTGCTGGCACCCAAATCTGGTGACCAATGCTGTAAGCAACGCCTCTTTGGACGAAAGCTCTCTTGATCTGGGTTTATCTTTCGGCACTGAGCTTGCAAGGCATCTTGAACTTCTCGGTGGATGTGGTCACCATTGAGACCAGGGACAGGCAAACGACCAAGGCGAAGTAGATTTTCAATAGAAATTGACTGGAAATCCACATGTTGCAGAAGCACACCGAGCAATCCATCTCTGTCCTTGGAGATCTTAAGCCAGTTGAAGATGCCTTTCAAAACCGCCTCTTCCCGAGACACCACCAGATCTTCTCTTTTCAAAATTCGGGCCAGCTGGATGACACCAAGCTTCCCAAAGTCTGGGTGCTGGCTGCAAGCCTCAAACTCCTCCGCGACTTTCTCTTCACATGCCCTCTTGAGAGCATGGAGGCCGTGTGCTTCTTGCAAGATCTGCAGGGCAGAATTGCTGTCCAAGGAAGCACGGAAGCCTGCCTCAATTGCACTTGCTAACTTTGGCAAGTCGTAGGCCTCCGCCAGTCGTAGGAGTTCAACACCAGCTTCTAGATTCACCTCAGGCTGCCCGCCGTAGATATAGTCAAGCAAGGCCGACACCGCTGCGGTAGAAGCAGCAATTTCCACTGGCTGTCCTCGTTGCACCCGATCTGCTTCCAGAAAGGATCCACCCAGCAGATTCTTGAAAAACTTGGAGGCGGCAGACAGCACAGCAGCGTGGGCACGATGTTCTGCACCGTCCCTGCTCTTCAGCACAACATCGCAAAGATGGTCTTCCATCCAGAAATCGCGAAACTGCTCCACGATGCCAACTTGATGCTGGACCAGATCAGCATGCTTAACTCTCGCAGCTGCCATGGCGCAGGAATTCACCAGGTAGCTGTTCCACCCGACAAGTCGTAAACACTGAGTTTAGTGTCTGGCTTCCTTGCTTGATGGGTGTGTTGGGAAAGCCAATGAGTAAAAAAAAAGCTGAACATTGGACGACATTGGATCTGGCGGAAATTCAAGACAACCTTCGATTAGCCCCTACCCAAGGGCAGGGAGTGTGGATAAGCATGGATAAGCATCAACACCAACCATCAACACTTCTATACGCTTCTATATGTCTTGCAAATCATGGCCTGAACCATCAACCAAGACCAGGTCTTTCGCAGGTGCTGCAATGCACGCTCATCGTTTCTTGAGTTGAAATGGCAACCTGGTAGTCCTTGAGAAAGCTACTCGCATCTGATTGCGCTCTGGAAAAAAAAAACATGTGAAACTGGGAAAATTGGAGGTTTCCGATGAAATATGTCATGGGAACTTCGATAATTTTAGAGTAGGATAACACTGGCGATAATCATGAGATATCTGGGTTTGTCTGAAAATAGGTTATCCCAAAATTTGGTGGTTTAGAAATTTGTTTTCCACAATGCAACAACCATGTAGAGATATACCCTATATTTGGACAAACCCACATATTTGAAGACAAAAGGTTTAGAACCAGCAATGGCAATGCAACCAAGAGGAAGGTATGTATGATAGATAAGAAAATCATCAAATGTAAGCCAACAATGGGGACCATATCATCAATGAGAATGGGGATGCAACCACTTGGGAATGGCAGGACGTGAAGATTTCAGATAGTCAAGCAATAAGCAACAGGAGAATTAACCTTGCTAAAAGGGGATCTTTTGAGAGAAATCGCAACTCTCAGGTGTCCAATACCATGGGATGCCATGGGATACCATGGGATATCCCACAATCCATCCAGTTTGATCATCAGTTGCTGCATCCCACTCAGCCGGCGGCGGCGCCTGTGTGGGTGCTACCTGGAACCTCCTCATGCGAGCGAACCACTTCCTGCCATCGCGTCAATGGGGGAGAAACAACAACATACAACCCACTTCAACCACAAAAATGGTCAAGAACTATACCCATGCACAACCCATCCTTGAAAATAATATGTGGTGATTATCCAATAAGCCTAAACCATCCCTAAGAACTGATGCACATATGGTAAATTGTATGAATATATCAAAACTAAAATATATATAAACAAGTTTGAATCTTATCTTATACCATGTTATACCAAATAGTGAATATAAACTCTATATAAATGGGATGTTCATCATCCCCACGCTCGGTAAGGCCAAGGCGCTCGGCGTGGATGAGATCTGCTTCTTCGAAGCAGATCATGGCATTGAAGGCTTCAGCCTCCGGCCTCGAATGAAAATCAACTTTGTTTCACAGGCAAATCATCTATATAATCATGGAATAATCATGTATATAATTACATGGAATAATTGATTTTACATCTATATAAAATAATAATTGATTTTACATCTATTGTATAGATAATTTGATTACAATAGATGTAAAATAGATAAGTCATCTATATAATCATCATGGTTTGTTGTGGCCATAACTTCGTGTTACAATAAACACCCAACCAAATAGATAATATCAGATATAACTTAGTGTGTCCCCTGTTATAAAGCTGGCACTGCAACATATTTCGGCTAAGTTATATATCCCCTGTGCCAAACAAAGGAATGATGTGGGAAACCCAATGTTAAAACCCCTACCATATCGGGATGGTATCTACCACCCATTTATGTTGATATGGGGGGATGGTTTAGTATAGGGTTTACCACACTAGTAACTGGTTGGTGGTTGACCTACCCCTCTGAAAAATGATGGAGTTCGTCAGTTGGGATGATGAAATTCCCAATTAATATGGAAAGTCATAAAAATCCATGGTTCCAGTGACTACCAACCAGGTAATATCCATATTTCATTGGCTGGATGTAGGTGAGGCCGTCGTGAAGTCATACATTTTTTCATCATACCTAACAACCACAGAAGCCTCAAAAAAAACATCTCTTACACTGTCGGTTCCCCCATTCTTGTTGGTTAAGAATAAATGCAAGTCACAACATTGCTCAAAGGACTCGTTCAACTAGCAGTTGTCCAAAACTACTGTTTGGTTCGAGGACGCGCTTTCTGTTGGGTTTTACTTTTTTAGTTGTACCGAACAAGACATGCAGCTTACTTTTGCTTGGCGGATATCTTGATCATTTGGCTCACCCAGTAGAAAGAAGGTGGTTCTTGGACAGCTGCCCCTGGCCAACTTTGATATACGGTGATCTCATAGTGAGGTCCTTGCAATTCACCAAATGTTTGGTAGATTATATATAGAAATTCTCAGCCGCACTGCTCAAATATGTTGTGATGTTTACACCAAAATACCTGCAAATTTAGCCTTCAATCAATCTGTGGGTTGTTGGTGAGTAAGCTCATGCCAAGAAACATCAAACACACACACAACAACATCCATGTAAATGTCGAAAAATACATCGCATCCCATTATGCTGGTTGAGTAGTAGGTGTCCCCATTGTGGGCTATAATTAACCCCAACAAACCATGTAGCGGAACCCACACTAACCACCACCAATCAACAGAGGTATTTGGAATGACTCATGCGGCTGCCCCATACACTACCCACTTTCTGTCAGCCAAGTTCAACCCTGGCACCTTACGCCATATCGCACCGCTGAAGACAACACCTCTTCAGCAGCCTCTGATTTGGGCTGTGGGCAACGGTTAATTACTTCATGGCAGGTTGGAAGTGGAATCTGAAAAAAACTCAACAGCAAAACTATCTAACAGTCATGATGGTGACACTTCCAATTTATTCCAAAGGCAATTCTCAATATTTGTTGGATGTTCCTATTTCACGATTTCTATGGAATCCATGCCCTACATACCCATGTTTTTTGGCAGTTAGATGCCTCAGTTTTTGTTGGATAAACCCCGCGACTTCCTCTCCGTTGAGTCTCAAAATGTAACGTCGTTTTTTCTGGTGATAAATCATCTCAAATTCCCAAGAATCAGCTTTCCAAGTATCATCTTCTGGTGATACATCATCTGAAATCTCATTATAAATCCCCAACAAATCTGGTAACATACCAATATGAAATTACTTAGTAACCAAATCTGCAAATATCATACCATCTAACTTTGCTTATAAAAGTCTATACCATCTGGTAATTTAACATAGCTATTGAAATCACCATTTATAGTGAATTTTCCCATGAAAAATGGTGATTTTCCATAGTTATGTTAAATTACCAGATGGTAAATTTATCTGAAATCCATCTCAAATCCCCAAGAAATGCCCATGGAGAATCCCACCTGGGCATCGCCCTGGCGAAGCGCCGCTTTCACCAAGAGCGTGAAACTGGTAGCCTTTTTTGACAGCGGTGACCCATAAAGAATGGACATTGGGAAATATTGGATATACTGAAGATATACTACTCTTATTGGGATATACTATTGAAACTATTGGATAGTGTATACTGATATATTGATATTGGGATATATATTGATATGTGGGGAGATATGATTGGAGATATATATCGGGATATGAATTCTCCCAGAAATTTAGTTGATATTGATATATTGGATATACTGGGAAAATACTACTGGGAGAATTAACAAATATCCCAATATATCAATATCAGCTAATATGAATTGGATATACAGGGAAAATAATGGGAAAATATGAAGGATATATTGGGAACATATATTATATGTTGGGAAATGTTGGGAACATATTTTGGGAGATTTGAAAATCCAGTTGAATGGATCATGACCAGAAAGGAAAATCAAAAATGAGACGAACAAATGGTGAAGTTAAGTAGGATAACTCCAGATTAAAATAGGTTCCTGATACAAATGGCTGGTCATACTGACAGCCTGAATTCAGCCATCATGATTTTGGGCAAAATCGACCAAAATCATGAAGAAAATCATGGAATGTGTTGAACAATAGGGGGTCAAGAATTTACTCATGGGCATACAATCTTTGAAACGATTTTACATCATCCAAGCATCCCCTGAAACACTGGGGAGGTTACCATCAAAAATTGCTGGAACGTGGTAACCAAGGCTTATCCGCTACAGCAGACATGAAAATACGGAGAATAATACGTGAGAACTAACAAATGGGGATATTCCAAGTGATGCCAAAGCTACCAATGATGGGTCTACATCCAATCATCCAATCATCCAATCTTTGACAACTCACCGAATCAACGATCCAAACAACGACGATTGTCCCCATGAACAATGGATCAAAAATGGGAAAACTGTCGTGCTGGTTTATCCCCTAAGATAAGCATACGTCGAAAGCAACATTAAGTACAAAACATGATAAAACATGTCAAAACATACATTAGAACATCGTTACTTGTCTTACCGGTGCTTGGGAATGGGGGATTTGGGATGATGCTTAATAGATGGTTAATAGAGCTAATTAATGAGTTATCCATTAACTAATGGTTAATAGAGTTAATTAATGGTTAATAGATGTTAATAGTTAATAGAGTTATCCATCAACTACTATCATTAATGGTTAATAGTTATCCATTCGGGATGATTGGCTCATTCCCATCGATTCCCATCCATTCCCTGCGAGCAGAAAGGGAATTCGCCTCTGGAAGCAAACCTCGACTGAGGCCAAAGTTCAACCTCCAGGGCAGCTGCTGATATGGAATATGGGAAATATCAACCAGTAACCAACTATATTCATGGAATTTCATAGGAATCCATGGGATTTAATGGAATGTTGTTGGATCCAATGGCATTGTATGGGATTTGTCAAGGGATTCGTCAAGGGATTTAATGGATTAATGGATCACCATCTGCGAGTACAATCCCCGAAAAAATACTAAACAACCCTATTCTATGCTCTCAAATATGTTATTTCATCCCCTACATCCACTATTGTTTCTGAATCAACCATTGCATGGGGCCTGGGATTTCACCAACCCGATGTGGAACCATAGGGGGAATGGGTATTTCCTTGCCATCCTGAGCTTGCAAGTGTCTTTTACCCATGCAATCCATCTATCCATCTATCCATCTATCCATCTATCTACAGTACCTATCTACCTATCTACCTATCCACCTATCTACCTATCTACCTATCTACCTATCTACCTATCTACCTATCTACCTATCTACCTATCTACCTATCTACCTATCTACCTATCTATCTATCTATCCATCTATCCATCTATCCATCTATCCATCTATCCATCTATCCATCTATCCATCTATCCATCTATCCATCTATCCATCTAT
>Ga0126342_10003843_pt1 | contig 25194 bp, 26 predicted proteins | sample Cyp1metagenome_FD_92528 | JGI IMG/M metagenome (GOLD analysis project Ga0126342, IMG submission 92528) | Coral microbial communities from Lord Howe Island, Old Settlement Bay, Australia - Cyphastrea 1 metagenome | ecosystem: Host-associated > Invertebrates > Cnidaria > Coral ... | reverse complement strand
TATTATATATTATTATTATTATATATTATTATTATATATTATTATTATATATTATTATTATATATTATTATATATCATTATTATTATATTATTATTACTATTATTATATATTACTAATATTTATTATTATTATATACTATTATTATATATTATATATTATTATTATTATATATTATTATTATATATTATTATTATATATTATTATTATATATTATTATATATCATTATTATTATTATATATTACTATTATTATTATATATTACTATTATTATTATATACTATTATTATATATGATTATATATTATTATTATTATTATTATTATTGTAATATACTATGATTATATATTATTATACATGTATATGTGTGTAAATATATGTAAATATCCATCCCCCATTGGTTTTCCGCCACGGCGCCGGCGGCATCGGCGGCTCTGGCGATGCTTCCCCGGCCTCGTCGTAGGCGCTCTCCGCCGTGTCGGGCGCCTTGGATGGCCGACCATCCTCCGCCAGGAGCGCGTAGATCTCCGCCTGAAACCCACGGGCATCCAACGGCTGGGAGTCAAAAATTACCAAAAATGGCAATAAATCCAGATGTAGATCCAGATCTTGGGGAGATTTTTGATTTTTGGGCAAATTTGATGGACATCCATCATTTTTCATAGTGAATCCAAAGTTTTGACAATGCTGGAAATATGTGGAAATCCATAACTTTTTGGGGTGACCGTCCTTTTTGACAATTTTTTTCGTGGCCAAATCAATGTTGATGAGTAATTGATTAATATTGAATTGATGACTCATGAAGGAGAGATTGACTCCACGCGTGGACGCGTGGAAAGGGGCTTCATTGAGGACTATGGCGCCCCAAGTGTAACTCTTTGTTGATTTGAACCTCCTCATACACACAGATGCACAGTGAAATTAGCGCATACTCTCACCATCCCTCACCGATAGTTGATGATGACGTGTGAAGCAGCCAGGACTGTTTGGTGTGGAAGCCTGTGAGGTGTGAAGGAGGTTGAGCAGTATTGAAACTTGTGGCTTTGTCCTGATCTATTCTCTGCAGATGAGAAGCCAGAACTTCATCTGGAGGATGTTCCTTGTTCTTGATGGCTAATGAAATGGCTTCCTTGAAGACCCTCACCACGTTGGTCCCATCAGCACAGGACACCTAGAAAAAACCAACGAGAAAGGGGGGGAACCGCAAAAATGGCAGGGTCATACTACGAGCACCGCAACACTACCAGTATCTACCAGTGCAGTACCCAAAAAATTTGACTGAGGGGACTTCCAACTGCCAATGGCACCCTCCTGCAATGGAGAATGCATTCCTCGATTTGTTGCCCAGGGGCAAAAAAGAAGGGCAGCTGATGCGTCACCGGGAAGTTAAACTTCTTTTTCGCCATGCCCGGCTCCACGTCGATCTTGTTGGCAACGCAGACCACAGGAATGTCCGGACCTAGTCTAAGTGGAGATGTGCCAAGTCCATCCATCGTTGAAAAATGCGTGTTCGATTCATTTTGAAACTCCAATGCTTCAAGATTACCCTAACTGTGTGAGTCTCAAGATCTCCAGCATCTCTGTGGGTTTTGGCGTCTAAAAATCTCGCTCACGGCCCCAAAACCACCGCTGGGGCGTTGGACAATAGTGTCGAATTTCTTGGTACCACCTCGGCCAGCGGAACCTGTGGGACCTCCCATCAGGTCTAGAGACGGCCATTAAGGTTGCACAACCGATCATGAGTGTCATGATCTTGCGTTTTACGCTACCAGAAAAAAATCTAGTTGACAAAGCAAACACGCTCTCAGAAATATGTTGAAGATGTTCAACAAGTGACAAGCATTTTTGACAGGACCCCCCCAATTGCTTGGATATCTGTGGATGCTTTCCAGCAGTTTTCTCCCTCGGGGACATCTCCAAACGTATTGAGTCGCAAACGTCTCCAGGTTTTTGTAGGTGATTTTCCTCGTCACATCGAAGGCCAGGATACATGCATTGGCCTGCCGGCCGGGAACATCAACGGCCGAGGCCCTAAGTATTTGGGGCCTAGTGGGAGGGCTGAGGTCCAAATTGAAGATGATCATTTCAAATGATATCTTTGGAACAATGGTATGTTATGATTGGCAATTCTTTCTTCAAATTGGGGGGAGTTTCAGGTGAACTTACTCTTTACAAGGACTATTCTGTGTTTTCCATTTTGGTTGCTTTTCTGGGCCCCATCCACCACTCTTGGACACGCCAATCCGCTCATTCCGGCCCCTTTTCAGCACCTGAAAATAGTAGGATGCGTGCAACTTGGCAAACTGCTCCTGCCCTGCTGTGTCCCAGAAGTCAATCGTCCATCTTCTGCCATCCTCTCAGCTCGGTGCGGTGAGAAATGGGGAAGACACAGCCTGACACAGCCTGACACAGCAGCGTTGCGGATCTGACTTTGAAGCTGGATGCTCTTGGATCATCTGGTGAGATTCAGCCAATATCAGTCAATAATCTATCAAAACATACCAAAGCAGCCAACAAAACAGTCCCCGTCCTCAGCAGTGTGGTGATATCGGAAGAGTGTCAGGGCGAAGGTGGAGAGCGACCGTGGATTGTATTCTTCCTTGGCTCTTATTCATCCCATGGATTGGTTGGTAATTCCATGTAATTCCAACCTTCACCTGAAGCCTGAAGATAACACTTATAGTCTAGTATATATAATGGTGATCATCACCCTAGGACCTAGGATATACATGGTATGACACTCTCATCTCCCTAACATTAAGCACCATCAAGGGGCCCCAAAGTGAATAGATCCAATACTAAGCCGTCCAAACCAGGGTTTCGATCGGGAGATGTTTTATCTTGTGGAGGAATCATAAATGAAAACCATAAATCACTGATTCTGATCACGTATGTAACTGTATGTATGTGATTGCAGGTGCATCTCTGTATCTGTGTGCATGCTCCTTTATCACCCATGATGCAGCTGCCGCCAAAGTCTCAAGAAGAAATCGCTCTACCATCTTGGACTTCCCGACTGCGGAGTCACCACATAGGATGATCTTCAAGTCCTTTTTTCCGTCCGGCTGATCATTCAGAAGCGGGGATTGGTCAATGGTTTACTGTCCACATGTCTGCGCCGTGCATCAAAAGAATAAAACAAATATGTTGGCAAAGAAATATCCAACTCCATTTCACATTCCCTTTAAGCTTGTTCGTAAATCCAAGTCCTCAATCATGTTTGGCTGTGGGTCAAAGCCCTGATAATAGGCTATCTTATTGGATATCTTTGGATGTCTATCTACCTCTACCCAAGCTTTTTTTTGATCCTCATATCCGTTTGAGCCATTTTGAGCCCATCGAATGTTATCTTGGTTCACTATCATCTACCGACCTTTTTGGGATGCGTTTTTGATATGTGATGTGTTGATGAACCCATCCTCTATGCTGGTTGCTAGTTCTTTGAATATCATCCAAGATCGGAGGGACACCTAAAAAGTAAAGCCAGCAACCAGAAACCAGCAGCCAGCTATGACTTTGGCTGGGTACATGATGGCACATGTAAGCCTCCCTGTCTTCCCCACCAAGATATCTCGTGGCCAGGCATCTGCTGGTGCATGGTCATCTTCCGCCAAGGGCCCCGCCGGAGCGGGCACGTCCGGCGGCGCGTCCGGGGCTTCTGCCATGGGTCCGAGTTCGATTCCCTGGAACCCCCAGTCACTGCCACGATATGTTAGTAGTTTCATGTAGTTTCTTTGGGGCTGGAACTGTAGTGTTTGAAGCTTCTGGAATGTTGGATTTCTTTCCCGTGAATCTATGGTGATGTTCTTGGGGAATGTGGCCATACATTGAAACTTTGTGGCCTGTGACACGGCCGCGAAGCTTTGGGCCAAACGACTTTGCATTTGTCAAGTTGGGCCAGGTGAATTGCCAATCCTTGCGCGAAACATCCAATTAAAAATCCAACTTGCACCACTGATGCCGGTATTATGCATATCTTCCGCCAGCTTGCTCTCAGCATCATCATCCACAAATCCCACAAAGCCTCAAGAAAATCAACAAATGCTTGGTCCTGATGGGCCGCCTAGGAGGCATGCCATGGCACCAGTGGCTTGTCCCAGCGTGACCCATGTTTTTTGACCCAGCATCCATCTGCCGAAGGTTTGAGGTGTCATGGTCCGCTGGTGAGCTACAGTCGATGAGGATGTTTCTCCCAAAGAGGCTGCAGGCGAGAGCATCAAAAACCACTTTACAACTATCTCATACCAATCCTAACTCCTAACCAAGAACTAATTACAAGAGTTTCACACCATCACTGAGCAAAGCTGGGCAAATCAGAAACTAGTTTCCAAATCATGTCCAAATCATACATCTGGAATCATCTGGAATGTTTGGTGAGAATTCACCCCCACATCAAAAGTCACCAAAACAACGATGCGCTCAGCGCCGCCACGCCTTGCTTCCGCGGCACCCCCGAGGACGAACGTAGCCTGAAGTCATATCCTACGGCCACAAGAGAAGCCATTCCTGCTATGTTGGCGTTGATCAATGTTGGTTATGTTATAAATGCATATAAATGCCAGTTATAGATGTTATGAATGTTATAAATGCTTCTACATTTTTTGTCGGCCAGTGTTTCTACTACCTTAGTCTTGCAGCACGATGCCAAACGCATCAAGTTTCAACATTCACCAAGGGCCCGCTGTCAACCCCCACTGCCAGTACCAGTCACCACCGGTCACCTCATCTCTTGACTTGGCTTGGACCTAACAACTGGCAATTTGACAGTTCAACATAGTTCAACATAGTTCCACATAGTTCAACCCACAAAGCCTTCATGATTTGACTAAGAAACATTTAGAAACATCAACGGTGGGGAGCACATCATGTTGCAACTCTTCCAGCAGGATGACCCCGTCCATGTGTCCACATCGCAGCTGCTACTAGCATGACGCATCATGACACGCAGCCGCTGAGCCGCCCCGCCCCGCTTCGGATTCCGAAGCTGAAAAGATCTCTCCCTCCTCACCTTGATCTTGCAGTAGGTGTGCATTAGATCTCTGGCCCTTTACCCAACATGTTGCCCTCCATGTTGGAAGGAACGCGGATGAACAAATGAATCCTAAAATGGAACTCCAGCCCAAAGATCCCGCCAACAGTATTTTGATGTAGTTTGTATGTCAATGGTGTATGTGGCCATTTCAGGTACCTAATTTATGGAGGTACCTACCAGTGACGTACCAGATATCCTCAAGCCAGCTGAGCTCGCCCCTTTTTATGGCATCTCTTCGCATTTCATGCCATATTTCCGGCGAAACTCCTCGCGCGCAAACTTCACCAGCTCCACATCCAAGCTGTTCACCTGAACAGCCACAAAGGGGCACCTGGTTGCTATAATAGTTGCTTATGGTTGACCACTGCAACTATAACTTTATAACTATGACATACGATAACTATCACCAAAACTAAGTAAGTACAACTAAAACTATAACTATGACTATAACTATAGCCACGACTATAATAACTATAACTATAACATACTATAGTTATCTGTAGCTATAACCAACTACAATTATATCACTATGACCATAACTATCAGTTCACCATTAACTGTGATAACTATATCATATTAGGTAACCAGCTACAAATATGGTCAAACAGTTTCTTTGCCACGGCCTAATGCGACAAAAGTGCAATGTGTCCGTCTTTTCCCAGCCCTTTCAACTCATTTGATACGACCAGCTTGTGATCAACATAGCAGCCCCCCACAAAAAAAAACTCCCAAAACCATCCAAAACCAATGTTCCCCAAAATGTCAAGTTCCCCCAGCGGTTTCCCCATGTTTTCCCCAAAAAAAAATTGAAAAAAAAAACATCATCCCGAATCAACACGGTTTTCCCACCTGTTGGATCTCCCTCTTCACGTCTTCCTGCAGGAACTCGCGCCAGAAGTTGTGGCCCGGCCCGGTGAAGCTCAAGCGCCGAGCGGCGCTTGCGGCGCTTCTCGAACTCGCGGCGGCGGCGGATCTGGCGCCGGACGAGCTCCGAATCGCCCGCGCCTTCTCCATGGTGGGTTTCCACACCTCGGGTGGGTTCTTGATCTCCATGGCTGAAATTCCAGGATACATATGGACATATAACATATTAGTATGATAAGTAATGGTTATAATGTGTTATAACGATATAATATTTCAAAATATTGAAATAGTACATTAACAGAACAAAAAAACAAACTGTGAATTGTATGGAAAACTCAGAAACCTTGTCTGGATGAAAGTGGTATGATTTCCAATTTAAGCCGTTAAATCTCCAAACTCCGCTGGGAACCCGCCACGCCAAGGTACATGCAGCGCCTGGTTCTGCGCTAGGCTCAGAGCCATCGTCAAGTCCCAGCCCAAGGTGTTGGCAATCACCTGGATATGAGTCAATGACAATCGTTCTGCGGCATAGGAATGCACAACATATCCTCTGCACACACACAGATATATATATATATATATATATATATGTGTATATATATATATATCTACATGTATATATATAATTATATATATATATGATTATATATGGAAGTGTGTTTAGTCAATCAATCAATCAATCAATCAGTCTATCTATCTATCTCACTATTTGGATACCTGCCTGGACAGATTCATTGAAGCACTCCACCAGGCCAAAGGCGTCCAGGGAACCTGGGCCACTGGGTCGGGTTCCTTTTTTCAGGGCCCCTGGTAGCTGGTTTATTTCATGGATCCTATGGGAAATCCTATGGAAAATTGGGAAAATCCATGAAAATCCTATGGAAAATCAATGAAAATCCTATGGTAAAACTGGAGGCTTGGGGTAATTACCACTTTTTGGAGAAAAGACACCCCCCAGATGTCCAGATTGGTTTTAACATGTTCGCCCCAACCCGGACGTTGCTCCACACTTGCAATCATCATCATCACCATCACCATCACCATCACCATCATCATCATCATCATCATCATAACCGCATCATCGCATCATCACAGCATGATCATCGTCGCATTAAAATTTGCCACCCCCTCTGAACAATATGTTGGCTGGGGTAATAACATCAACTTACAATATGTTGGTTGGGGTAATAACATCAACTATATCTCCATGAGGGATCAAAATTCGCCACCCCCTATCTTGATGAGGGATCTAAATTTGCCACCCCTGTGTTGATTGGGGTAATAACTAAAAACATCAACTTTGTCTTCATAAGGGATCAAAATTCGCCACCCCCTATGAACAATATGGTAATTGGGGTAATAATATCAACTTTTTCTTTATAAGGGATCAAAATTCGCCACCCCCTATGAACAGTATGTTGATTGGGGTAATAACATCAACTTTATCTTCATATCCACCTGAAGTCGGACGCGGCGCAACGCCAGGGTTGCAGCGAACATGTTTTAACATTTGGTGCATAAACAGATCCATGGCCATTGATGTATCTGGTGTATCTTAGCGTATCTTTGTATCTGGTGTAGCCAATCTGAGTATCTGTTCAAAATCAATTCTTGCTAGACATTCTGTATGTTTTTCAGGTGTTCTGAGAAAAGGACCAGCCTGGGCTGATTGCAGATTTTCCACCAGTTCTACCTACCATCCTTCAAATAGCATCAAATAGCTATATAGTTCTACCATGTTCATCCATCTTCTACTTACAAATTAATAGCATTTCTACCATGTTCTACCTACAATTGCAGGTCCCTTCATCTTCCCACCTTTTCCTATCTTGGACCATGTTGGACCATGTTGGACCCAAGATACGCAAGTGCGCCTTGGCAGTTTCCAGCAAGGCCGTCCCATTCGCTTCCCAGTCGTAGAGGGTCGCGGGATAGCCCGGTTGCTTGGCGTCGCAAATGCAGGCGTTGCCTCCGCAACGGCTGGAGTTGCAGGCCACACGTGGGAAACCCAAGAGATAGAGCGTCTGCCGATTTCCTGAAAGGATAGTGATGTCGAAAAAGATCCTAGAGTATGTGCAAAACTGTGAAAATATGTTCGTACATGTTGACATATCTCAAATGTTCAAATACGGCTTTAAAATTTGTTCCTTTACTTCGTGTGATCCCCACCATGAATGCATATGTTTTGTTACTGGCAAATCTTCTGACATTCTATCTGGCATATCTTCTGGCATTCTATCTGACATATCTTCTGGCATTCGATCTGGCATATCTTCTAGCATTCTATTTGGCATTCTATCTGGCATATCTTCTGACATCCTATCCGGCGCAAATCTTCTGGCATTCTATCTGGCAAACATTCTGGCACTTTATCTGGCATACCTTCTGGCACTTTATCTGGCATTCTATCTGGCATTCTATCTGGCATATCTTTTGGCATTCTATCTGGCATATCTTCTGGCATTTTATCTCGCATATCTTCTGGCATTCTATCTGACATTCTATCTGGCATATCTTCTGGCATATCTTCTGGCATATCTTCTGGCATCCTATCTGGCATTCTATCTGGCAAATCTTCTGGCATTCTATCTGGCATTCTATCTGGCAAATCTTCTGGCATATGTTCTGGCAAACATTCTGGCACTTTATCTGGCATGCCTTCTGGCATTCTATCTGACATTCTATCTGGCATACCTTCTGGCATTCTATCTGGCATACCTTCTGGCATTTTATCTGGCATATCTTCTGGCATTTTATCTCGCATATCTTCTGGCATTCTATCTGACATTCTATCTGGCATATCTTCTGGCATATCTTCTGGCACTCTATCTGGCACATCTTCTGGCATTCTATCTGGCATATCTTCTGGCATATCATCTGGCAAATCTTCTGGCATTCTATCTGGCAAACATTCTGGCACTTTATCTGGCATATTTTCTGGCATTCTATCTGACATTTTATCTGGCATTCTATCTGGATACCTTCTGGCATTCTATCTGGCATATCTTCTGGCATTCTACCTGGCATATCTTCTGGCACTCTATCTGGCATATCTTCTGGCATTCTATCTGGCATATCTTCTGGCATATCATCTGGCAAATCTTCTGGCATATGTTCTGGCAAACGTTCTGGCACTTTATCTGGCATATTTTCTGGCATTCTATCTGACATTTTATCTGGCATTCTATCTGGATACCTTCTAGCATTCTATCTGGCATATCTTCTAACATTCTATCTGGCATATCTTCTGGCATATCATCTGGAAAATCTTATGGCATTTCTTCTCGCATTCTATCTGACATTCTAATATCTGGCATATCTTCTGGCATTCTATCTGGCTTTTGAAGTCCAGCGGTGCGCACTGAGCTCGGAAGGCCCCAGGTTGAGGTCCAGCGGTGCGCGCTGAGCTCGACAGGTCCCAGGTTGAGGTCAAGCGGTGCGCACTGAGCTAGGAAGGTCCCAGGTTGAGGTCCAGCGGCGCGCACTGAGCTGGGAAGGTCCCAGGTTGACGTCCAGCAGTGCGCACTGAGCTCCGAAGTTGGCGAAGAGCCTGGCCAAGAGTTGGCAAGGCAACAGTGGACGTGGAAGTGGAGGCAGAGGTGGTAGAAGAGGAGGAGGATGCGGAGGAGGAGGAAGGAGGAGGAGGAGAACAACTCTGATAAAATCTAACAACCCTCACCTGGCAGGTGGGGAAAAAGAATGTTGATATGAATTGAAATATCGCAATGTGGTGCCAGCACTTGGGTGGACCCACAAAACCAGTATTAGAATATGGACTGTTTGGATCTATTCGAGGAGGGTATTTTCCGGAAGTTTAAGGAAACGCCTGAATGGATTTGAATGGGTGTACCTTGCGGAGTGGCAGGAAACAGTCAAAGGAAGCCTTGCACTTTCAGGGGCCTTTGGGGGCAAAAAGGAAAAATGCCAGGAAATTCCAGGTTTCTTGATGGATTTCGCGGATGATGCAAATATTTCTGGAAGGACTCGGAGATGTCTGGCATGCTCAGAATGGCATCTATCTCAGGAATGTCATCTTCATGTACATCCCATTGGTCAAAGGACAGAAATTGCCTGGAGCATTGGAACTGCAGAACTGGGGCCGCAAGCCAAAAAAAAGGGATTCCGTTCATTCCAAAAAATTCGCGCAACTGACCCACATCAACAGTGGCCCACCACGGGTGCCGACAAGGGGCCGATGCTTCAGTTTCAGCATGAAGTACTCGGACATCACCCGTTCAATCGGATCCCGGAAAATCGTCACAATGCAGCCACGTCCCTGTCCCTTGGTAAACTGCTTGGCATTGTTGTATTCCTGAAGGCGTTTCTTTGAAACATGCAACCCTTGTCCAAAAAACAAATAGGCTGGGTGTAGTGACTAGGGGGAACCAATGGTTGAAGGTGCAGTTTTTCGGTGTTGGTGACCTGAACTTCTGGTTAATTGTTCATGTTTCTTGCAGGGTGCAATGGCATTATATCACATTCCCATTGAATTGTATAATCCAAGATATCCAAGGTTCCAAGTGGTATTGGTAGAGTTCCACTGAGCATTTCTTCCTCCCAAAGTTGCAGTGCTCCCAAGCTTGGGAGCATTGCTGATGATGTTTGCCGCACATTTTGGACATAATCTCTTGTCCAAAGGTGGTGGACGCAGTCCTCAAAACAGGCGGACCCCAAACGGACCCCTGGGACCCCTGGGATGGGATGGTGGGGGGCCTCTTTGAAACCACCAGGTAGAAATAAAATAATATCTACCTATAATAATCATCCAAATCGAGCAGCTTCTGAATTCTCAGGAAGGCAACTGTCTTGCACTGCTCCGGCACCGCTTCCACTGGTGAAGTGCTCGTGGTCACTTCTGTCGTGGCAAGAGTCGTCGCTTCGTGCGTTCTGGGAGGGCTCGCGCTCGTTTCCACCGGCATCGCCACCGGCTCTGGCGCTGCAGCCACTTTGGGCCGCGGAGTTGATCGCTGACGTTGCTTCACCGGCTCCAGGTCGTCACTGGAGAAGTAGAAGGAACCAATGGATGCCAACAGAGCGATGCTACCTGCAAAACGGCTGGCCGGCTTGTGGGGACATGTGTTGATGGCTTGTTCTTAATATACCTTAATAACCCTTAATAACTTCATATCTGATCATGTGAAACTTGTTGTCATATCTGAAACATCTCACATTGCCAGGCGAGACTCAAGTGTCGGATGATAATGGGAAATACAATGTCAAACCCGGCTGGCTCAACCCACCGCAGAAAATCTTGAAATTAACATGTCACGTCAGTTTCTTACTTTTAATTTGAATCCCAGTTCGAGATGATCCGGCAGTAGTAAAAAGGTATCATGCCAGAAACTGATCCAAATATATCCATAGAAATATATATATATCCATATATAAATATGGAGACATATTATATACATATATATATAATCCATATATATCCTATCATATAGTCCGAAGTGCACATGAAGAAGCAAGTAATGCAGCCCCTGTAGTCCGTTGGTGCTCCTTGCCCACGCCGCTCCCGGCGCTCCCTCGCCGAACGGGGTGCCATGGTTCCATCGCGGGTTTACGTGCGGGGCTGAAGGGCTACCTGGAGGCCCAGTTGGGGCTGGGGTGGAAACCTTCTGAAACCGCCTCAGAAACATCGGAATGTTCAGGTGTCTAAGATTGTCTAAGCCGATTCCTTGGGTGATCTTGGGTGTCTATGGGTGTCTAGTGTCAGGTACGAGCCAATCTCTAAAAGATGCTTCAACTCTAGGAATTCGCAAATGATTCCATGGTTCTTTGTGCACTCTCTCATACATCTGCAAAAATGTTATAATTTGCCATGATTTGCCATCGCTGCATTGGGCAGAACGGCCCTGAGTTGTGCTTGTACGACTTGGGCCATCGCCACTTCCCAGCGAGACATAGCGAGACCATGTGTCATGTATTCCCGGCTTTGCTGCTTTAAGACCCACTTTCTGATGACAAAAGCAGGTGTAGTGCATGTAGATCATTTCACAACATTTAAGAAATGGTCCTGTGGCTGCTGGATAATGATTGTTTATATATATACAATGTTTGATTGTGTGATAGGTGCAAATATCTCGCTGGATGTGCAAAAAAAAATGTTGAGTTCATCATCCAATAGTAATCAATCAGCATTTGCAACACACATGAACGAGACAAAGCATCGGAAGGGAACGAGAAAACAAACTCAGAGCGGCACGCTCCTGCTTCCGCACACGCCGGTCTGGGAGGTCTTGGCGCAAGCGGTGCAACACCTCCGAATGAACGGGAGGTTTGGTGGGTCAAATGGATTGGTTGAAGGAAAAAGTATGGACATGTTGGTAAAATTAGAGAAATCTGATGAAATCTGGACATTTAGGAACTGGTCCAACAACCATAAGCACGGATATAATGGTGGATAATAATGTGTGGCCCGGAACTGACTAATGTGGTAAACCAAAGAACTATATAACATTGGGGGGGGTCGGCTTAGGGTTTACCACATTGACGAGTAACTATGGTTCACGATGGCGGGTATTGCCCGGTGGAACTGATCAGTACGGGTGGTGTTTGTACCCTGGACCCTAGTAATGGAATGGGAGTATCCCAGTTAGGGGGCCTACAGAACTAGCAATTGAGAGTTACAATTTCAGGTACCTGAATTGGAGATACCCATAAAGCATATCTATAGAGCGTATTTCACAAATTGAGAAGGTTTGACATTATGGTCAGTCAGTCATCCTGAGTGATGGGTGTCTGCTACCATCCACATGTTCGAATGCCGCTTCCATTTCTATCATTTCTGGAAGCTCATTGGTTCTCGTCCCTCTAGGGGAATTCCAAACGTTGACATCGTTGACCCATACGCAAAGTGGGACACACCTTACAGCTCCAAGCCTCTCGGGTTGCTCCGTGTCCTCTGGATCCATTCTGATTCCAACTCGTTGGAACATCCCTTTCTCGGTGGTTCGGAACCAAGCCAAACCATGGTTCATCCCACAAAGGCGACCGCCTCAACAATTAGGCTTTGAGGCGAATCTGAAAATCTGAACCAACAACCATGGTTCTAATGGGTTTATTACCCTCTGGTAAATTAACATAGACCCTGGCAGATAGGGGTTGGAAGACTAGTTTCCATTAAAAATTGGTGATTTTCAGGGTCTATGTTTATTTACCAGGGGGTAATGCTTATTAACTGGAGCACTTCACCAGTCGCAGTCCTGCGGTGCCGCCGGGCAAAAAACCTCGAATAAAAGAGCCCGGCTCCTTGGCGCGGCAGTTAAGAATGGCTCCATCCTCTGGTGGTGCTGATATGGTTCCAGATGATGACAATTCAATTTAATTGCCATTACATTTTAAAAATGATACTGTACGTAATGAAAATAAAACTATTGTCTATAAATGCACAATATATATATATATATATATATATTTATTTATTTTTATTTATTTATTGATTTGTTTTTTTTATTCTGTGTGTGTGTGTACAAGTAGTCGTAAGTCTATGAAATTTATGAACCTCCACGGTAATTTTCCCAGCTGGGCCGGCCCGCTTGGTCGCGCAGCCGCTTCACGGCAGTTTTCAGCACCAGGAGAGTTCTCCTTGCTGCTTGGGTTCCCAAATTTTAGAGCCACACGGCATCAAAATGCGTCCACGTGATCTTCCAAAGAGATCAAAGAGAGCTGAAGAATCAAGCGCTGCGTGCAGCATCAACATCTAGAACAACAAAGTGACGCACCAAAGATACATGTTCGCATCAATCTGGTTCTTGCATTCCATCATATTCCATCCCTGGGTTTGCCAATCGCATCTTTCCAGCATAGAAACCGAAGGAGAAGACTGAGGCCCAACTGCACTCCTGACATGGCACCAAATCACCAACGCTCCATGTGGAATCCGACATTGGCACCTGGCACACATGTGAAATCAGCAAGCGGGATGTTTTCTAGTGTAAATCTGCAAGTGTGTTGGCCGTTGAAAGAGAGTGTCTAGATGTTTCTAGATATACAGTACCTAAGTTCAATAGTCCAACTTTTGTATACTTGTATCACATCTGCGCAAGTCAACGATAGCGGAATATTCTGCGCAAATAATGACCCCATGTGGCGTATGCCACAGTACTTCTCGATTCTGTTCAATGTGTGTGCCTGCACTGGCTGTTGAAGCTTTATCGACACCTATGTCTCCAAGTCTAAACACGAGCAGATTTGCTTGCGAGGCAACGGTCACTTGATGACACTTGTTTGATACCATTTTTCCAGAACAAAACAACCCCCTGTGATGTCACCAATGGTAGGATTGTCCTGAAATACTTACCACAGGGAGGTGACCTCAAAAATCTTAATAGATCTTCATTCAAGGTCGTCGTCATCATCACTCTTCTCATCATCCTTCTCCTCCTCCTCAGCCCATCTGAATCTTTTTCATTGAATCTTTACCCCACCAGGCCTTGTCTCTGTGTCCCAACAGCGCTGGGCCCACATTCAGCGTGCCACAGGAGGGACAGGTCACTGGAATCCGTTTCAGGGCCCTACTCTGCCTGAGTCCGACGCCAGAGATCAACGATGGGTTACGACCAATGATCAATTGATTGCCGTTCATCCAACATGCATTCAATGTGAGGTGGCTGAAACACGGGGATGGTGGGAAAGGCCTGCAGGTTGATGTACAGTTCTGTGCCGAAGCCAAGCTCATGCGCAATTCGAAATGCCCAAACTAGCCCAAACAAAGCTGGATTGTATCCATTGATCAAACATGATACAAGTGCCCATGGTGCGGAAACTAAAACTTCAGGGCGCCTTGTCATTCGCTCGAGTGCGGCATCTGCTTGACTTTGAAGCTGGGCGGTGTCCTTGGTAACCCAGGGCTTGGATGGGCTTGGAGCTATTGGCAGCCAGTGGTAAGTAAACTAGAAACATAAAATGCCCCCCATACTCTTTTTTATGGTTAAAAAGAGAAAGTTCATTATCATTGTGCTTCCGCACTTAATGCTTTTCTCACGCATAGCTTAGAAGTGTTACAGTATGGTGTTGTGGTTGGTGGTTTTAACATGCTTTAACCCAAGTAGGGTCGAGAAACAGATCAATTGATGAGCTACCATACCTTACCAACCTCAAAATGATAAAGTGTATCTTTACATGGACAAAGGCATGCAAAAAAAAATAATGGTGTGCGTCCATATAATATATCTATATATATATACCTATCTATCTATATCATTCTATATCTATCTATATCTATATCTCTATATCTCTCTATATATATAATTATATAATATATTATATATATAATTATATATATATATGGTCACTACCGACCCACTGAGGCAAGGATCCGCCAAAGCCTGCTCCAAGTGTGCTTGTTGGGCACAGCCCACGCGGCTGCCACGCGCCTGTCCAATGGATTCAGTGTCGATTCTCCAATTGGGGATGGTTTGTAGGTGAAACGGCCACAATCGATTTCGAAATGACATGCGGCTGACCACCGGCTCACCACACTACGCTCAAGTGGGGTGCTTTCTCCCGGAGTATCTGTGTATATCTGTGCGCAGGGTGTGAAAAAATATCATGCAATACGTCAGGAGGGAGACCGTCTGAGACCTGGCCATTGCAGCGGACCAAACCCCCAGCCCCCAGCGGTTTTCTCCAGTGGTAAGAGTCCGATTGGGATGACCTAAAGGAAAACCGCTGGGCAGTCACCAAAAATATTCTCCATTTGATAATCATGTAGGGATATATAGGGTATGTGATATGATAGGGGGACAAAAATATATGATAGGGTTCCACTTCCTTATTTTTAGAGCCCATGATCCATCCCTGATGTTAGAATTCAAGCAAGGTCTTCCATGGAGCGGGTTCTTGGGGACGGGGTTCATGTGTCCGGAAATGCTACTGCTGCCCGTGGTCGGGAAAATGACTTATGTATAGAAATGTCATGTCCAAGCTGCACCAAGTCGAGCAGCCCTGACTTTTCTCGCTGCTCCAACAGTCCAAGGGTGGAAGTTCTTTGCCTCCCAAACTTGGTGGTGAAAGCGAATGAATGAATCCATGTATTTCGGTGGAAGATAGTGCTGAGCCAAGTCGTCAGTGGAAGGTGACCATGTCCAGTGGCAAATGTCCGATGTCTCCAAAGCGATGCAAGCTGACACGCCTCGGTGCAGATCTGGCGATGAATTTTCTGATGTCCTCCTGCCATCATCTGCGGTCCATGTCCTCCCCCTACATATCCTACATATGGTCCAACAGATGTTCCAACCTGGGTCTCTCTGGGGCTAAAACATGTTAAAACCAGTAGCATCGACAAATCAACATATGCTGACCATTGGTCCAAGCGTCCCGTCTGGGTGGACCACGATCCTGAGATCAACATCATCGGATGCACGGTTGCCGAAGGTTGCCGATTTCTGGCACCGGAAGGGATAACAATAAAGATAGAATTAACGCAAGAAAAACAAGTGATCGGATCCTATTAGACTGATCAGGGAAGAAGTTTGATCTGATCAACTGAATTCAAAAAGAATTGAATGTCAGACATCAATAGACATCATCCATCAATCCCAGGATCATCCCAGAAGATCATAGAGGCTTCACATCAAACCCCATCATCCCATGATCGAAGCCCAGTCGCTCGGTGATGTTGGTGTTATCACCTCTGAGTCGAAGCCAGGCCTCCGGTGGCAACTGTAGGGCACGCATGACCTGCTGCGGCAATGGGAACATCGGTGGAAGGTTGAAGGCAGCACATGGTGTGTTGAAATGTCCTATAGAAAAGTAGTGTTAATACGGATATACATTGGATACGGATGTGAATGCAGTGTTAATGTGATGTGAAATGATGTGAAATGAAAATTGGGGCCCATGCATCTTTACGTCAACTGTAAATCAAGACATCTTCGCCAACATGTTTAAACATTGGAAGGTGAGCTTGGCCGACCAGAATGCGTGGTGGAACTTGCATATGTAAACCAATACATCAGCACAAGAGGGTAGAAGAAACCTGAAGAAACACTTCTGGGGATGCGCAAAATGTGAAGAAACGCGGAACTTACAACAAATAACCTATATCAGTGGAGTCTAAACAACACCTCTGCTTGTCTCTGAAGAAAGCTTGTGGGCAACTTGGTCCCCCCAATCTGTGACAAATTGCTGATGGGGGTCCGTCAAAACTGGTTGATTACGTACAAACAAGGGGCTGGACTTGCGCCCAGAAATGCACTCACCTATAGCCGCTATAGTATGCTATAGTCATATCCTGTCAATGTGAAGTTTAGGATTTCAATTGCCATGGTCACCGTGACTTAAAACTGCCAAGCTGCGAAGTAGCGAATGATGTTCATATGGCACACCTGTGGGCAGGTGGGTGAGCAACTGGCAGTTAGGTTTGGATGTTGGGGGCCCATCGGGGTACGACATCTTACGACCCATGGATACTGACTTCATGGTTCAGTGTGTTGGTGAAAAAGCCTGATGCCTAAATATGCTAAGAAGCAAGGGCTATTCTGGCTATTCTTTATCACTCTTAGTTGGAGTAGCTGTGAGCCACAAAAACTCTCTCCGTGAACTGTGGAGACCCTCAGAAGCTGCAAGGGCCAGGGGCCAGCGGCCAGCTTTCCCTGGTCTCATTGTCGGGTGGGGATATGAAAGAATTCATGAAAGTGATAGGGATCGCAGAAAATTTCACACCTTGCTAGCTAGATTGATCCAACACAAACTGTTTCTTTTTACAAATGAAATCAAAGACACCTTCCTGGTTTGGGGGTGGGCTCAAGTGTTGAACACCTGCATTTTTTTGCATTCTTGTTCATCAAACGCCCTCATATAGTTGGTTCACAATATTTTATCCTACCTTTTCGTAGCTTAAGGCCCCATATATCACACACCATATATCACTATATATACTATATATGTATATACAACATTTAGCAGTAAGCACCAAAAAAAGGAACAGCAACAGTGGACACCTGAAGGAAGATATGAAGTACGAACTAGTAACATCGTGGAAAGTTGTTCCCACCATTTGGATACATTTAGGAGCTCGTACCCAAAGACACGGATCGATTTTTCCCTGATCCCATAGGTTGAGAAAAAGGCAGCGTTCAATCGTTTTCACTGCTACTGTCACAAAAATTGCACGTCCATCCATTTTATTGATACTTTGTTCATAGTTTTCCCTGAACTTGACTTGTTTTTTTTCACTTGACTAGACTTTCCCCTGACTTCCGATTTTCCCTCAACTGACCCCGTGTCTTCTCCCCGCGGCACATAGATCTCGTAGATGTGCTCCGGCTCCTTGCCTTTGGGCTCCGCTGTCGCGTCCTCCGCTTTGGGCTCCGGGATGGTCGCGCCATCGGGGACGAAACCTGCCGCAACGGCAACGGCCGGTTGCGGCGCCACTTGGGATTTTTTTTGCACCAATTTGGAGTGAAGAACGGGAGATTTGAACCCAAAATGCTTCAATTTTGACCCAATAAATTGGGATTTAACATGATTTAACTATCAATATATTCAATAGATTGGTTTTGGTGGGAAATTTTACCGCTGAAAGCCATTGGTTTTTATCCACACATGGCATAGAAGGTTAGCTCTATTTGTATTTGTGAACCGTGAAATTTGAGCATTGATATGTAAATATATACGTGTGTATATGTATAATCAAATATGAACACTCAGTGTTCGAGTTTATCTCCAAAAAGTTTGGGTGATCATATCCCCTATCCTGCGGTAACTTAACATTGCGTAACTTCCAATGAGAAAGTATGGGCTAAACATCAAAACAATGGGGAAATTAACCATCGCCACGTTCCATAAAAATATAAGTAAATATATACATATACATATGTACAATCATATATATATACGTATAATTACTCTAGAGTATCTATGCTGCAAAAGATTTAAGTGGATTCAACTGGAGTTCGACAAGATGCCATCTCCCAGCTCCTTCCTCAGCTGCCAGTGTCATTGTCCGTCCCATGGTGGGAATTCTTAGAATGGGTGAATGAACCCCAACATTATAATGGATTGCTATGGATTGATTGATAACCATTCTATGGATATACAATGATTCCCAATCCATATCATGAATCCCAACCCATATAATGGATATATAATGGATATATAATGGATTGATAACCATCCCGCAATATAGAAATATAAAACCATTTGCACATATGGGGTCCCATATAACATCATTACAACATGATATACCTTAATCAGTGAATCAACGAGAGGGACAATAAGCAAACCACCAATATCGAGGCGTTTTCCCTTAGGGGGGTGCACAGCCCAATATATCCAAGATGCTTGGGATGGCATTGTGCCATCCTGACACCCCCGATAAATTTCAATAAATGTCCATTTTGCCACGATCATTGCCCTTAAAAAAATCCCTGAAATCATTTTAAATTGAGATTGTTCAAATTGGATGTTCTATCTGCTCCTGGGTAAGACATCCCATTGCATTGGAAATTGCATCATCTTCCTCCGGAGATCCCACTGTTAAAACTGGACATCCGGCAATTCACCACGATGCCACGATCATCACATTTTTTGTATTCTCACCCTGTTAGCCTTCACTAATTACTGTATTCATGGTTTGTTGGGGGGTTTTCCGAATCACCCAACTGCTGCGAGGCATCTCTTTCTTCTTCCTTCTCTTCTCCTTGTCCGCCAATCTCTTATAGTCCACTTCCCGATGCACATACTTACGGAAGCCCGCCTCCATGCGCACCGAGTCCTGTCCAAATAAGCGGAGGCTGGTTGTGATTTCATGTGACTCACATTGGGCGCAGCTGTGCAGAAATGGCCTTTTTTTGGGCCCTGAGGGACAAAACCACGCCAAGCCACTTGTGATATTTAGCAAGCCGGAGAAAAAAAGGAAAACATCTGTAAGATATCTGTAAGTAGGAATGATTCCCCCTCCGAAGCGCCACCGCTATTGCCGAGCTTCGTTGTGAATCCGAATCAGGATGGATTTGTGCTTTTGGGATGTTAGACCCATCCTCGAATATCCACCGACCCCCCAGGAGTATCTGTGCCTCCCAAAGGTCAGATAGCCTCGAGGGTGATGAACTGGGATGTGGCTGTGTAGGTTTGCCCTCAGCCAGTAATGGATCAGGCTCCTTCAACGGCACGTCCGGCAAGTGCGCCGCCAAGATCCTCGCGAAGCCGTGGGTACCACTGGGGGAAATTTTGGGGGGTCCAATCCAAAAATCTCCAGGAAATCAAGTGATCCAAGGCACCTTCGGGTGGTTTTAGAGAAATTGGGCGGAAGACTTCACGGGTGGAGCCTACCTTCAGGTGGTAAGGAATGGCCTTTGGTACTCTTTTATTTATGGTAATGGAACATCCTCTAGTTTGAAAGGATTTGTCCATGATCGCATTAGAATGGCATTTTTTTCTTAGTCATTCAAAGTGTTGGTACTCTCTCTCTCTCTCTCTCCCTCCATCGCCATCAGCTTACAATATTGCTAGACTACTAATGGGTGTTCTTGAGTCATGCGTCCATCTACTACTTGTTTCATCGTTTCTATCCCATCCATGTTTTGCAGTAGCTACTCTAAATATGATCTCCCAAGAATGCGCGTTCCGTGGCTGCTGACCAGTTTCTGAGCAGTTTGAATGGCCCGCGTGACGTTGCTTACCCAGATGCCCGCATATTGCACCTGGATCACGCCATAACCTTGCGTGAGCCAATGGCCTGACCCTTGATCTTGTTTGGGATGCACCACATTGTAGAATATGATCAGCTCCCATGTGACTATATATATATATATGTAGAAGTATAAGCATTATCAATGCCCAATATCATGGAGGATCAGAACCACCACATATCATCATCATCATCATCATCATCATCATCATCATCGTCATCGTCATCGTCGTCATCATCATCATCATCATCATAATCTTCATCTTCATCTTCATCTAACATCAATATCATTCTCATGTACCCCATATTTTCCAATTTGCCACTCCCCGATCATCCAAGATCATCCATTATTACTACCCAATCTGATCATCATCAATTCACATAAGATTTTCCAGTCGAAGCTCCTTCGCCGGAGATTGGTACCATACACCAATGGCTCCAACAATTTCCATGTCCATCCCATCTCCCAATAAATTCTCTATATCATTCAATGTTACTATATATATATATCAGAAAGGAGGATGAGGGGGGGTGAAGGCGTGCACATTGTAGAAACGCCCATGTTTTGCACTGTCTGCTTAAAATCATCCTGTCTGCTGATCTGCTTCCATTCCGAGCTTGGAGTTATATTTTTTAATTTGTAAACTATATGCCTATCATTATGAGTTCCAATATATATATATAATAACCATCCAAAGTATTCAAAACCATTAGTCTACAAATATACACTTAAATATATATATATACTATATACTATCTATCATACACACAAATATGGATATATATATATAGATAGATAGATAGATAGATAGATAGATATGTGTGTATTCCTATATCCCATCCAAAAAAAAGGTCAGGTCGTCCCCTTCGCTCCGCGTTCCGCCAAGGGAGCGGTCTTTCTTGGGCGTCAGCCGGTCGGTGACCAGGCGCTGCGCCAGGCGTTCCGACTGCTTCCGGCCCAGCTCTGTCAGGCCGTGCTCCTCGGAGTCCAGGTCGTACTGGCCATGGCGGACGAAGAGCCTGGAAGGCCATCCATGACCCCAAAAAGGGACGGAAAAACTGGAGAAAACCTGGGAAAACACCGAAAAACTGGAAAAAAAACTGGAAAAAATGAGGACAACTTGAACTTTATGGAACAAAAACTTGGATTTTACCATGAAAATGCCGGAGTTAATGGGATTTTAACAGGGGCGATGATGGTGTAATCGTGTATTCTTTGGGATTTGGACGATGGGTTACCAACTTCGCCATATGAAAATGGTAATTACCTCGAGTGGATTCCTCACCAATAATCAAATCATCCGCAACTTGGTGTTTGCAATATTTTGGGTATCATTATCATGGTCAAACTTGGGACCTATGATAGCACACAATTATACAATATATATATACATATAGAATTATAGTGTTGGTACTTGGGGATGATATTCATGACAGGACTAGATCCACATATCTACCCGATCTACCCTGGTAATTTCACAATAATGTCATAGTAAACTTAGTAAACTATGGTTTAAATGGCACATTAAATTTGATCAACCTTTCCAAACCATGGTGGCTTTCCACTTCGCAAACCCCAAAAAACAACGACCTGGGAGGGTACCACGGTACCACCATGGTACCATGAACAGGCCCAGGCGCAGGTGCCGTATGGCGCCCACCGCCTTCATCTTCTCCCCATTGGGCGGCGCGCGACCGTCCCAGTCGGGGTTCCAGGTGCGGCGCCATTGGCCGCAGAAGTCGGAGCACTGCGCCGGGTCCGTCCACCACTCCTGGGTGAAAAGGGAAGAGACTCTCATTTTGTGAAACTTAGTGCTGTAGAGTTTGTTCCTGAATCATGATTGATTCATATGATTGTGAGATATTGTGAGATGATCATCAATCTATACATGTCTACATCAACGAGTGACTGGGCTAAAGCTAGAAGATAAGTTTCAAACATCATTCTTCCACCCAATGGGATTTGATTTCAGGGGACATATGATCCTCCCTCGCCAAGTGGCGACGAATCAGAAGTACAATAAGAGCATCATGCTGCATAGGGACTGAACCCATTCCAGGACCCACATTTTATTGGTCCATTTATATATATATATATATGTGTGTGTGTGTGTATGTCTGTGTGTGTGTTCATGTCAACCCCCGGACTTTTAGAAACAAAACCTGGGCTGTTGATCATTTGGGGAGGGTACTGAAACGTCTAGTGGCAGAATGTAGCGGTACCCCCAAATTAATCAAAGAGGATGTTGCAAAATCCGGAGGTGACAATGGAGGATTCCTCATCTATAAATGAAGAATTTTCCCGGCTGGCCATGGAGCTGAATACCGGAGCCTAGTGGGAATAGAAAAGGGGTTTCATGGGATTTCATGGGATTATGATGATTTTATCATGGGATTTCATGGGATTATGATGATTTTATCATGGGATTTCATGGGATTATGATGATTTATCATGGGATTCTATATCTTAATATATCTGAATTAATGCCTCTGGGGAATTGGTGGTCCCTCCTGCATGGTCGCATCGTGCTGGTCGCACTCCACACGCTGGTGCAGTAGTGGAAGCGCCACGGCCGCGGCGGCGCCGAAGAGGCTCCTGGGAATCATCCCAAACAAAGAACTGTCAAGAAATGTGGGGAGAATAGAAAATCAATTGGAAAAGAGTTGAAAAAGTCATAGCAGAAATAGAAAGTAGATGGATGTAGATGGAAAATGAACTATAGAACAGAAAGTTACCCTCTGGTAAACTAACATAACTATGGAAAATCACAATTTTTAATGGGAAAATCCACTATAAATGGCCATTTTCAATAGCTATGTTAAATTACCAGCGGGTAGTTGAACCGCGGAGACTGTGGGATGGTCATTTGCCCAGTTTGTTTGTGTTGGAGTCTACAGCTGCCCCAAGCACCGTGGCACACTTTGACCAGCAAAGAGCCAGGGCAAGACCAAATATGAAACGCAAAACGAACGCGATTTGAAACAGTCATAACTACTACTCAACATCTATATAGATATCCATATAGATTATATACTATATAGATTTGCTTTCCAGTATAGGTACTGCATTGGATCCCCTCCAGTAGAGACACCTGGCAATGAAAAACAAACATTGCTGGGAAGATCTACAAACGGAAGACCAAGCCCCTCTGCCTCCAGCAATACGGCTCTGCCACTCTGGCTACTGCAGTGCTTGCCCATCGCATTGCTGGCCTCTGCAGACACTGCACGATTCAGGGTCTCAATGAAAAAAACATCAACAAGTTGGGAAAGATGGGGGAAGTGTACAGTAAAGTCTTGGTCAAGATTGGGTGCTCAAACATGGGATAAATTAGTAAAACATCAATTTATAGGCTCCTTCAGACAAACATGGCTGGAAACTCCACCATTGAAATTGGGTTTTCCCATGAGCCCACTATCAAATTCAAAAAATCTTATGCTTGGCTGTGGTTTGACTATGTTGAAACATATAGGCCACTATATTTAACATAGGTCAAGGATCTTATGCTATGATAGTCAACTATTCACTATTGGTTTCCAGCACATTTGTGGTTGACTATGTTGAAACATCACCATCCAGCCGCGTTTCATCCGCAATGGATGACCCGCCTCTGATATCTGCAGCAACGGTGCCATGGTCGCATGGCAAAGCTGCGCATGGTGGTAAGGTGCCCTGTTTTGCTTAGGATGGAGCTGGTACTGACAGATCTTGGGGGTGAGTTGATCACTGGTGAATCCCTGCATGGAACGATGACAACTGTTGAACCGGTCTGATCAAGGCAGGCTAAGCATCTCCGAACCTTTCCCAAAGCCTGTTTCTTGTCAAAGTGATTCCCATGTGGTTGGTCATACCCCATATCGTTTGGACTCTCTCCCTCTCTCACTATCCATCTTAGGGCTACATCAAGTGAGATTCAAATCATTACTTATACCCCACATTGATGTTAGGTGTCTTACACACATGGGTATGGATCAAAAATTGAAGCCCGAAATGTCTTAACACACCAAATGCTCAGTCTTGATTTCGGGATGTTCATTCATCCAATGATTCAGACCCCAATGTTTCAGTGTTCATTCGAAAACCGCACCTAAGTTGGGATCTAACATGTTCAGTACTTTCTGAAGATTTCAGACTCCACTTGTTGATATGGCGATGCTTTCAATTTCTGATACCAGGGGGGTGAACATCCATAAATCCCAACTATTTTGTTCACGAGGATAAAACCATATCGTCTCAAAGTGGGAATAATGGATACATCACCTGGAAATAAAACCAGTACCTTCAGTAGTCCTCAATATAAAAAGGGTCGCACAAGCCCCGAACTAATCATCAACCAACCAAAATACATCCTTAGATCTTTGATGGTAAAAAAACACAAAACTAAAATCGTGGATAAATCCATAGGAAACCTTCAGCAACCCATCACTTCTCAACCTAAATTTCCAGGGTTTTCCCTGCCTGGCATCAGGACCTGTGGCCGCATCCGCCTCCTGGGAGGTGATTTGCCCACTGCTGGGTCAGTGGTATATTATTAGTACCAATAAGATAGGTAGATAGGTAGATAGGTAGATAGGTAGATAGGTAGATAGGTAGATAGGTAGATAGGTAGATAGGTAGATAGGTAGATAGGTAGATAGGTAGATAGGTAGATAGGTAGATAGGTAG
>Ga0126342_10003842_pt1 | contig 25195 bp, 18 predicted proteins | sample Cyp1metagenome_FD_92528 | JGI IMG/M metagenome (GOLD analysis project Ga0126342, IMG submission 92528) | Coral microbial communities from Lord Howe Island, Old Settlement Bay, Australia - Cyphastrea 1 metagenome | ecosystem: Host-associated > Invertebrates > Cnidaria > Coral ... | reverse complement strand
CTGGATTAATAAACCCCTAGGCTCTTTAATTGGGAGGGTACCATTTAAGTATCAGATTATGACTATTGGAGGAGTACCCCCTAATTAATAAACCATGGTTTATTAATCCGGGGTTGACATTATATAATATACATAACACAAAGATACTCAAACCATGGAGACTTTGAACCAAGTGATGCGATGCTGTGGCTGCTGGCTGTTTTTTTGTAGTCGAGGCGCACGATGACGAAGACTTGGTGAAGGAGGCGCAATTTGAGCCATTGAAATACTGTTGGTTGGTTCTTTCTTGATTTTCTTGGGCGATTGAACCATCAAACATGGGGATCTTAGCATATAAAATAGATTAAAATGAGTATTTTTACGTATTGTTTAAGCATCAAAGATGGCGATTTTACCATGAGTTTTACCTAAGATATGAGGATACCGCTGATAGATTATGGAAGGTTATGAAACGCCCGGTGTGTCGTCACATTTTCTTCCCCAAATACTCGGGGATATCTTGGATATCTTGGGATGGTGTTCAAAGACCTTCAAAGACCCATTGGGATTTGAGATACCCTCTGGTGAACTAACATAGCAATGGAAAATGGCCATAGAAATAGTGGATTTTCCCATTAATAGCATGGTGATTTTCCATTGCTTTTTGTATGTTCACCAGAGGGTAATTTTTGAGGAACAAAAAACCAAGATGTTTCGTGGGTGCGAATTTTTTTCAACCCTACCTGACCTACCTGGGAAAGTATCGTCATTTGGGTATGGGTACCGAGGGAATCCCTGGGGCCCCAGGCACGGGGTTCAGTTTCAAACGCGGGGTCAGTTCGGAATGGCTGGAATCCATTTCATCGGGGTCTACAGAGTGTTTTCGGACATGGTTTTCGTGAGGAAGGCGCTGAGTTTTTGGGCTACAGTATCATGCTGCACCTGAAAAATATGTAGAGCATGACATCATCATCGAAGACCTCCATGACAGGGCCGGACCGAGTCACTGACGGCTGAAAGGGATCCTCCAACACATTGGCTGTTTGCAGAGCAGGGCGGGCAATCTTCGTGTCAAGTAATGTCATGACAATGACTTCATGGATCATCTTTTTCAAAACCAACTTAACCCATCCAAACACGACAGGTAGTACATAATCCTAATCCTGATCCCAATCATAATCACAATCACAAGCACAATCACAATCATCACAATCACAACCATCATCATCATCATCATCATCATGTTTCTGAATTTGTTTCTTGATGAGCTTCATTCATATAAGAATGTCATGAATCATGAACCATGAATCGTAACATAGAATTTATGATGTGTTTTTCCGCGTTGTGATTTCTTTGTCTGAATTAAGTATTTTTTTATCATAAATTTGGTCGTAAATACATTTCATTAGTTCAAGTTTCATGTCATGTGCACGCATGATTTATGAAGAATGGATGATAGTAAATCTATATTTGATGTGTTATATATGTTCATAAGTTTGATTTAAGTCCATAATCCATGATGTACATGTAATTCAGTAGATTATCAATATATTATGGTTTTGTTATTTCCATTACATTCATTATTTATGGCAGTGTCATGTCCACCGTCATGTTTCACGAGCTGTTCTATTGCTATGTCAGGACTTGGGATTGATTCTACATGCTGTTTGTTTTTTTTCTTTTTTTTATTTGCCTTGATCATTCAGGAATGTGTTCATACTATATATATATATTTAAACATACATTCATCAGTCATGAGTCATGAATTTTTGTTTGACCGTACGACATGAGCTAAATAACTTTAAATGATGTTATTTTCACATGTTTTCTGGTGCATGTTTGATTAAGTAATTCATAATATCTACTAGGTGATAGTGATGATACACTACACTGCATGGTGTTGTTTTCTTCATGAGTTTCATGATCATGACCATCACCTCTGAATTAGTTAATGAGCTACAACTTCAAAGTGTATGTCAGGATTGACATGATAATTTGTATTTTAGATATTGCACAAATGATTCATTACATGATATTCGTATTCATATTAAACACAATTTTATACCATGATGAATGGTGAATATTGTCATAAGATAGTGTTGCTACATATAAAAAATAAATTATATAATATATGCATTCTTATTATTTGTTTGATGTTTATGTATGATTCATGAAATACATGATTTATGTCTTTGGTTGTTGTGCTATATTTTTGAAATATTCTTTGTAATTTCCTGATGAACTGTATTTTTTTTGCCCTGGGTTTATAGCCCATGAATGTCCATGATTCAAACAGTAATTATATAATCGAACAAGAGAATAAGATGCAGTCAATGATGGATTCTATGTTCGTTTTTGGTTGAAGTCTTATGTTGTTTAGCAGTTTGTCGAACATATATGTTGTGTTGATTAGCAGTTGAAGAGCGTAGCACCAAGATGCATCAACAACGTGTTGGAAGTGACATGCGAAAGTCAAGAGTGTAGCATCAGGATGCATCAACAGTGTGTTGGAAGTTGCATGAGAAAGTCAAGAGCGTAGCATCAACATTGATTGGAAGGCAAGACCCAAACTCCTAACGTAGCGCCAGATACATGTGCACGTGCATGTGAACACTATTGCCCCACCCGACCCCACCTTGCAAGTGCCAGTGAAAGTTGTACCGTCCCGCCACCCCAACCCCACCCCATTGTTCTTGTGGTTTGCAAGTGGCACCCCAATGTTTTTGGACCCCGTCCTCCCCCAACCCCTACCCTCTCCCCAGGTTATACCCCAACCCTACCCCGGTCCCCTGGGGATCCCCATGGCCGCTAATGATTTCAGCAGGAACACGATGGACTGGGATCCAAGTTGATTCTATTTGGGGAATTTCGTATACAATTAAGGAATTACCGCTGCTTTTCGGAACCCCCCTATGAATATTTTAACAACGCATCCCAATGGCTGACCCCCCATCGTCAGCATGACCTAACATCCTTATTAGGTGGGCCATGACGTGCAACTGCTTTCAGAGGAGTGGTGCCGTGGCGGGGGGCATGTAGTGCGTTAAAATGTGTACGGATGGACCCACAAAAGTGGAGATAATCTAGTTTTTTACCATCCTAAAGTAATTAGTGGTCTATAATTTTAAGATATTTTAAGCGGTCTTAAAAACCGGTTGAAATCCAAACATGATTATTTCCAGTCCTAACGTCATACTTCAAGCCCAGCGTTAAGTTGGTGGTTCAATTTGACTTTTGAGGCAGGTGACCACCGCCTACATCTAAATTTAGGGGTGAAAATGACCAAATCGACTGGGGTCTCCGTGCGTCATATAGTGTTCCCCTTCCCTGGCTCCCTGTTATACTTGGAGGTGGACGAGCAGACTCCCAATTCCTGGGTGAAAAACTAGAAGTATTTGATGCTGGGCCACATCCCAAAATCTCTATATCTCTAGCAAACTTTCAGTGCGTGGCCATCTCTTCTTAAGAGATTCTTGCTGGTCAGATTTTCATAGATTTTCATCGATCATTTGGGCCAATCAGCCAGTACAACCCCTGTGGACTTTGAATGTCGTTGATCCAGCGGTCGGTTTGGTTCACAGCAAACATCCGTTAACATTGGAACATTCACTACCCAAGGATGTCGTATTACGACATGTTCATTGTTTGAGGAAGGCATTTCTTGTTTTGGAAATTTGAGCGCTAATAAGAGCATAAGGTTGTCATAATGGTAGGAATATACTACACATCAAGCTTGGCAAGTCTTGGTGAGTGATTATAAGAGGCAGTTAGGGTTGTCAATCCTTACTGATAAGCATTGGTACCACACCTTATAATTCGCCCCAATTAGCGGCTAACATCTCTTGCGTGCTATTGCCCTGTTTTGGGGATCATTCCTTTAGACTTTCAGACTTTCAGCTTTTTTCAGGACCATGGTACGTGAATTACATGACCATTAGGAGTTAAACCTTCAAGAGGAGCTGGGAAAGAATAAGATACATGTCATTAAAAATGTATAAACATGTGGACCAGCAAAATCTGGACATGACCATGTCTTGGGTGAGGAGTATGGCATGCTCCTAGAGCTGTACCGGGGCCTGCGACAGGACAAGGGGCGAACTAGTCATGGGAATTCATGTGGTGAACCCAATGATAAACCTCCAATTGCGGGGTTAATTGATAGAATTTGTTGATGGTAAAGTTAGAGGCTGGTTCATTATCGGCTTTACGACATTGGGGTTTTGCACAACATTTGATTGGAATTAGACCCCACTAGCCGCTAGCCAGGTATGAGCAGTACGGACAAGTGTGAAGATTGTGAAGTGTTTGACATGATTTCACTAACAGAGACCCAGAACCGGTAGAACACGTGACGTTTGGCTCCGGTGACTTACACTGAATCCACAGGCAGCGATTTTTTGTCGACATGGGGGATCCCCAGCGCACTGCGCACCATGGGATCTTCGCCTCTGCCAGAGAATTACATAACTTTTTTGTGTGGCAAAAAAGATGCAATGGCCTCAAACGACCTCACTATGACTGATGGTTAAAAGGAAGAAGTTTCAGGCAGTTTACTGCACTGCTTTAGCTAGACAGGCCGCATCACACGTATTGAATATGCTTCTGCATCTTGTCTTGGGGTGCTATACCCTCTGTTAATTGAGCAGTTTGCTATGGAAGCCACGGCCCATATACCGATGATTTACCTTTTTCAAAAGAACTAGCTATGCACCATGGCTTCCATAGCTATCATATAGCTATCATATAGCTATCCCAAAGTGCCAGAGCCAGGACCTGAAGCGCACCCTGCGTTTGGTTCCCGACTTTAACACCGACGAGCTCCGAGGCAGAAGGAATCCTCAGGATGTGGCCAGATGCTGGAAATCCTGACGGCTTACCCTCTGGTAAACTAACAAAAAGCTATTGAAAATGGCCCAGTCGAAATAGTGGATTTTCCCATTAAAAGCATGGTGATTTTCCAGTTCGCTATGTTAATTTACCAGAGGGTATAGTTGATGTTCCCACTAGAAGGGGAGTTTTATTGTGTTGTGCTTGATTGCCAGAGGGTAAGTACAACAGACACAAACAGCAAGAAATATGTCATAGCTTTCAACCTAGTTGCAGGTATGATCACCGGTCAACTACCATGGCCCATCTAAGCAGGGTTAGATTCTTCATGGCTTTATCCGCGTTGAAAACCCTAGTTACTATAGATAGAGTGGGTCACTTTAGATACTTCATGATGGCTTTCTCCTAGCTAGTTACCCTTGCTTGGATGTGCATCCATCGTATCCATGCTTCATAATCCATATAATCATCATTAATCTAACCCATATTTCATCCCATACACATTTGGGATCAATAGGGATCTGGTTGGTGGTTTGGAACATTTGGATTATTTTTCCCATCATATTGGGAATAATCATAATAATCCCAACTGACGAGTTGTCCATCATTTTTCAGAGGGGTAGGTCAACCACCAACCAGTCATTACTATTAACCATCATTAACCAAATAATAACCATGGTATTAACCAGTATTAACAGTATATTAACCATCATTAATGATCCCATCATTATGGGGTAGGTCAACCACCAACCAGGGATATTCTATGCCATCCCTGGGCGGGCCCGCTGCCAGGTGCCTTGCAAAATGTGATGATTTTAGACTCGGAGGAGCGGAGCTTGGTGTCAGGAAGCCCAAAACAAAGCCGAGCGGCGAAACGTGGGGAAGTTCACACAGGCGATGGGGAACATCTATAGTAAAACATCCGTGAAAAACCGTGGAGATTTGGGAACACACTCAAGATTTGATTGATTTCGGTTTAGAAATGAGGCATTTATCCAAGAAAACATTGGGATCTACTGGGATTTGGATGGAAAAATGGGTCTGAAAATGCAGGATTCCATCCCAAAGTTCTGACAAACCACTGGATGACATGGTTTGATGCTTTGAATCACCGAAGATGGAGGCTGTGGAAGGCCTTCCGGTTTAGTTGGTTTATGGAAAAAAAAATCCGGAAAAAGACATTGAAGGTCTTTACAAAGATATTGGCAACTATGAAATATAAGATAATCTTTCATGCAGCATCGTCGAGCCACAATGACCAAAGGGTCGAGAAATTGGCAGTCCAAAGTTTTGAGGATCTTCACTTGCGGGTCTACAGGCCATGACAGGTATATTGCTGAATCATGATGGTCAGTACAACGATGCAACCAACAAGGGATATGACGCTAATATGACACCACTTTCATATATTTCATAGAAGGTATGCCCATAAATCCACACGCTGTGCGTGAACTTGGCTATCGTTTGGGGGCCTCCCACAAGCATCCTTATGCATCGGCCTCACGTCACGTTTTACGTCACAATGATCACAATGAGAAGGGATTTCTGTTTGGGGAACCACCGAACATCTAAGACGGCATCATTTCAGCTACAAGGTGAGGCTTGCGACCTGCATCCCTCTGTTGTACCAATATGATGTTATAAGTTATAATGTGGGTACAACAATAATAAACCATAAATAGGTGATATGGTTACCATTCCCTAATGGGCGGTTTATTGTTTTACCCACAGTACTCATGTTTTTTCCTATGAAAAGATCCAAATTGTTTCCGGGGTGAATCGTCTCGTGTTCTTAGGCCGCCCCCGGTGCTTGAGACCGAGTTCATCGGCCTGGGTGAAGGCGAACATCACTGGTGATGTGGGGTGAACTGAATACAAGAATGAGTTTGAAGCATGTGTAAAGAACGTACCATTCCTGGGATGCACATCTAGGTCACCCCTATTTTGCTTCCTGTTACCTTGAGATAGGCTACTAGAGTGAAATTCCATCAGGATTTTTCGGGGTTGGTTTGCTTATTTGAGAGGTGTTGGTAGACGAGGGAACTATATCCCACTGTATTCGTCTTTCGAACGGGGTTACAGCCCTCCAGTAATTATGACCGGGATAGTGAGTAACTAATGAGTGATACGGGGGTCATAAGCAGGGTACTAATGACTTGCTGAGTTCAGACATGCCCCAAGTAATCAATGTTCCATGAGTTGCGGAGTTGTAGAATGGGTTGTAAAAGGTTGAAATAGATTGCTCTTGGCAATACAGATCAAGGACCAAACCAGGTGTTCTGAGGGTGTTGTGTTTGTTTTCTTGAGGGAAGGAAGGGTGATGTTTGAACCGGACAGCCATGGCCATGTCAACCCCCGGCCAACCTTGGTTGAGTAACTAGAAGCTTAACCCCAAAAGTGGCTAAGATAACATAGAATATCAAAGAGTGATTTTACGGCCCCAACCCCTTCAGTGAGGGGTCAACATCCAAAACAAGGTTTATTTGGTTCCAGGTGCATAGAAGTGTTCAAGAGTGGTGCAAACTGGACCTAAAAAAATGACACAGATTGAGTATGCAAAGATTAAGTATGCTTATGCTTATATTATCTTATATTAATTTTAAGGAATTTGGATATGTTTATATAATGATATAGTTTCCTCTTGACAATCAACATGTATAATTTATAATCATTAATATGATATTAATATGTATTATAAATTATAAATAACAACCATTTCTGGGGCGACGAGTCGTCAACGAGGTCGCGAAGTGATGACCTTGATGAAACCCAAAATCCCTCCTACAGCATTCAACCAGCGGTCGCTTGGGGCCAAGGTGCCCCAGTGAGCCAAATCGCTAAGTGATGCGTTTTGAGTGATCCATGGGGCCATGGGGTCGAAAAAACCGACAAGCAAAACTAGGGGGCACCACCTTACCGGACGAAATTTGCTATTATATATATATTATATATAATATATATATATAATATATATACCTGGGTAAATTATAACGACCTCACTGCGACCTCACTGGAATCATGGTTAGTAAGAGGAATCATCCCAAAATTGCCTTATTTCAGGTTAGTGAAATATTATAATTTACCCAGAAATATATATGGCTACCATATATACATATATGTCCCAGTATATTCCCGTGGATGCTGCGCCATGCTGCCCCTGCCTTCGTTCAACGGAGCCTGGGGGGATGCCTTTGGCGACTTTTCGACGGAGCCTTGAGCGCTGGCGAAGTGAAGGAGGTGTCGAGCCCGTAGATCATTTTAAGCCTGGAAGACCATGGATTTCCAATGGTTTACATATCTGTATATATATATAGCATACTGTGTATATATATATATATATGATATATACTGTATATATATAATATATAGTGTATATAATATATACTCTACTATTTATCATAGTGATATATGTATATATTTGATTTCTCCATGTGGGTATCCCAATTTATTGCAATTTTTTGAGACATTTTTGGACGAATGATGACACATCCATGGAAAGATGGAGAAATTATTCATGGATGTGGGTGTGGGTTATACTTGGGGTAGACAATGCATGGCCCGTTTTACTATTTAACTATCTATTCTAGTGGGTCTGCAAATGTGAGCCATTCCCATGCGGGAGTCCCTATTTTCACTGACATTTGGTCCTGGAACCCCCAACCTGGATCCAATTCTTAAGAAACTCATGACCTAAATGCGGGCAAACATGAGCAAAGATGTGCAAAACCTGAGGTTCATGGAAACGTCTTTTGGTAAAGAAAACCATCCATTGCAGCGTACCGTTTTTTTTTTCGTTCCGTGGGGCGGGAGATTTTGTTTCTTATCTCAACCCTAAAAGAAATTGTGGTGTGGTTACTTTTTTGTGGGTTGGTAGATTTTATATCTTATTATGCAAATCCTAAAAAAGGAACATACTTGTGGTCCTATGGTTAATTGTTCCGTGGGGGGCGGGAGGTTTTTATGTAAATCCTAAAAGACATCCTAATTGCCGTAAGATTCATTGTTCCACCGGGATTGGATATATAATATGTTCTGTTAAATCCTGAAAGACGGGTTTCTTGCCAAAGCGCAATGCAATGCTCATTTCGTCAACACAATAGATTCAATATATTTGTTTTGTTTGAGGTCGTTAGATACTCATTGGTTTTTATGATATGCTGTTCGTGGGCAAACCACGGGGTCTGTGCGTAACTATACTTATATCTACTGGTACCTTTTCTACCCTAGTTAGCCTACTTAAAAGCCAACGGAAACCTATCGTTCAGGGGCCGCCACCGAAGATTTACCACATAAACCAATCCACAAATGTTTCGCCTTGCAAAATGACGCAGGTTTTGTCAGGTGTTGCTGCCTCACCTTACTTTGGAAGAAATCGTAGTGGCGCCTTGGTCCTGTTTCTATGGAAGAAAGGAACTTGGTAATCTTGATATGATAGGATGCACAAAAGTGAGGAGTTACAAATTACAACCCTATATTTATACATATGATATCATATGATCATCATCGTATGATATATACATATATATATATATATATATGTAGCTGTCTTTGTAACATCCTCATTTCGGGTTGCACCAAATACGATGAACACCCATTCATTGCTGGTTAAATCCTCTAAATTAAACATGGAATCCAACACTCGGGCAATATTCAATAATTAAATCATCTTCGGGACTATGTGTTTCAGGTTCCATGTTAAATTTAGAGGGTGTGAGCAACCCAGACAAGGATTTCATCCGGAGTAACATGATGATATGACTAATTTAAACCAGCATTTTTTTGATTCAATCCAGCAAGCAAGGAATGTGACCCCACCAAGGACCTTTCAAGCATGTCGATTTCATCCAGCACCAAGGTTCACTTCCCCAAGCGCTGGATTTTGCCCAACACACATGTTGCCAAGCCAAGCCCAAGAAGTGGGTTTAATCAGTTTAATCCATCCATGTCCAAGAAATCCATACCGAAGTCTTCCCTGGCTGTTGAACTGGGAAAATCAGGCGACGGAGGGTATCTTGGAGTTGAGTGTCACAGAAGTAACTCAGTCAAGACCTACTGCTTGCAGCTTTTTCATGTATGTATGTATACGTACAGTATATTATAAAAGATTCCTACATCCAGTATTTCCTCAGTCATTTTACTTCAGTCATGAGACCCAGTACACCATTTCTCCCCGCTCCAGTCTCCAGTCATAGAATTCGAAGTTTATCGCTGGAGCTGCCATGGGTCCATGGGTGGAGCTGCGTTTTTTCGCTGAGGCCATGATTTCTATCACGGCACCGAGGGCTTCAGTTTGGTCTTCAGATCTGCTTGGCGCGCACAGGCAGCCCTTCAAAAGCGGGGATATGGGTATGGGTCAAAACCTATTAGTATCAATTTTAATGGGATGAACATCCATTTACCAGCTATTTTGATGTTCACCAGGGGTACAAGGTTTTGACACACTGCCATATAACCACAACATGATGGTTGGTTGCACTGGGTAAACCGTCTGAAGGCTAGTGACCAACAAAAATTGCGTTGTTTGATCTGGAGAAAGGGGGGATCCCTGTAAGAATCAACTACAATTAGGGTAAGGGGTAGTTCAATATAATTTTATAACCTTTTGCCTGAAACGGGCGATATATCATACCCTACTAACACTATAATGCAGGGTGTGTAGGATTAGCAATGAACAGCAACTTATTTTTTTTCAATCTATTGAGATACTTTGCGTGTCTAGGTATTCTGGAAAAACACACATTTGTAAACTAGCTGGACATTTAAGTGCCCATAGAAATGGGTACAATACCAACACATGGGTTAATGCTCTAGATAGGAAAACAGATGACACCCTAGGCCCTAGACATTATGTTAACTTATGAGGTTAAAGATCATTTTAAACATCCCAAAAAAATGTTCTATCCATATGGTGGGTCTAAAGGAAACGCACGCTTGATACAACGACAACCTCCTGCTTACACATTGATTTGGGAGGTACCATGTTTGCTAAATCTTCGGTTTCCGCACCTATGCAATCAACAAGTGTTGATTAATCTGAAGCTAGAATCTTCATTTTTTGTGGCAGCCACATGTTACAATCGTAGTTTCCTGCAATTTGTTTCTTCTCATGGCTTAGGTTTTCCATGGGTTTCCCTTGTGTGTGGTTCTACGGCACGTCGGGGTCAAACAACCGCAACTTGTTGCTGGATACGCCGCTAAATGCAGGTGGAACAGCAGTTTCCCTATTTCCAGCGTCTCTTTTCACAGACTTTGCATCCGGAATGCAACTGTACCTCGGATGGTAAGCTGGGGGAAGCAGGTAAGCAGGCAAAGCTGACGGTGCGCTGACGGTGCTGAGCCTGGAACGGGATTGCCGGAGTGGCTACAGTTTTCCTGGCGTCTGAAGATGGGGATACCCTATAAAAATTCGCCAATTTCAATGGCCCTTGGTCACAAACCAGGGGATTTGGGGGGTCAGTGACCGTCGCCTATAAAATGGTGAGCAATGATGCATGACACACTTGAGTTTCCGACACTACTACCTGTAGGTTATGGTTTGCTTTTCTGGAGTCCGAATGATATTTATGCACTCCCTCTGGACTCCCTCTGAATGATCGATGGGTTCCTTACAGATCATCAGCGCAACTATGCACAACTCCTGTTATTTTATATTGTTCCTGGTTATGTATATATATATGTAGTTGTATGTATATCCTATTCTCAGACCAACCTCACATATCCGTGCCTGGACCGGTGTCCAATGAGATTGTCGTTGTGGCGTTCGCCGGTCTGACCAGGTTTCTACCTTACGGTCCTGTTTGCGCGCCGCGATGGTCAAAGATATCATACCGACGTTGCATGTCAGAATTCGGGGTGCGGTGGAAATCCGAATGTTCATCATATGTAGTTTATATCTGCTTTATATCTGGTTTATATGTGGGTTATATATATATATATATGTTGTTGACTGGTTACATCATGTCACTCATCCCCGTCATTTGACATGTGTCAAATCCTTGCCAAAGAAACAGCGACAACCAAAGGCTGGGATGACCGTAGGCCTGGTAAGCCATGCTGAATGGTTGGTGAATGGTTGGGTAATTCTTTCTGTAGCCTTTTTGATAGAGGAATATCTTAATCATAGTCTCTGTATTCGTGATGTTAGTCATATGGGTATGGATCAATACCTATTAATACCATTTTTAATGGGATGAACATCCATTTACCAGCTATTTTGATGTTCACTAGGGGTACCAGGTTTTGACACACTGCCATATGTGATCAGTTGGATTATAGGAAATTTATAGGAAAGTCTACAGTAAGACATATCACCCATTTTGATGAATCTGATTGTGTACTTACATCCCACCATCACTTCATTTACCTTAACTTTCAAATCTCTCGGTTGTGGGTGGCATGGAAAATGTTTGCTGGGGAAACCTGTGTTGGTTTTGTTTTGTCTCTTCCTATTTCCGTTGAAATACATTGGGTTGCAAAATGTTGCAAACACGTTTTGGTCACAACTTTGCAAACACATTTCAAATTATTATGTTTTATTAATGTGCTTAAACCGATAACAAACCACCCATTTGGGAATGCTTTACACCACCTATTTATGGTGAGTTTGGGCATGGTTTATTATTGTTTTACCCACATTATACAGTTTGCAACCTTCTCCCGAGTGTCGCCTAGTGTTGCAGTTATTATTTGGGGGTTTCCATCAATGGGGGTACCCCCCATAGCTGGATGGTTTATTTCATGGAAAAAAACCCATTAAAATGGATGATGACTGGGGGTACCCCCATTTTAGGAAACCTCCACTTAGTTCATTTTATGGCACAGTTCCCAATTGCTCGATGAGCTGCTTAGTCATCCCAAAATTTCTCGAGTAGATGACTCCCCATGATCAATGTCTAGCCAGTGACAGGAGGTAAGTAGCTATGGGTATCCAATGGTATCCAATGGTATCCCTAATAAATGGGACGAAGTAGCTACTAATTGTCTCCCCAAATAATCAAGTATGCTCGAATTCCCCATTTTTGATCCAGTTGTGGCCCTTTACCAGTTATGGGTCAGTTATAACACCATTTATTGAATGATAAGTCCATTTAGAACTCGTTAGAATTGGTAAAGGGCTGTAACTATTTCATGGTTGCCATTTACTATTCATTCCTACCAGGCACCTACTACAGTTGACTACATTTTCCTATAGTAAATTCCTCATTTTCATTACTATATCATGGATGCGAAAATCTTCTCCCCGAGACTTGGAGTTTTTCAACTCCAGGACTTCTTTGAGAGCTATGGACCGAACGCGCCCCGTCCCAGCGATCTCGTCTCTGTGGTGTACTGTACGCCTGAGGTGCCCGGTGATTTTCGTGTTTTCAACAGATGGGATTTTCGGGGAAAACCTTGGGATTTGACGCAAAAACAGTGGGATGATCTGGGATTTCGAATTCAAAAACTGCGAAAACTTTGGGATTTCCAAACACATTCGTGTGGCTTAGCCACAACACATGCAGACTTGACCCATGAGGATCTGGTGGTCGATCACCGCTTGAAACCTGAATTGCCACCGAAAAAATTGCCATTGCTTTTTTGGAAGGGGTAAGATCAACATCTTTCGTTGTTTCTTCAACTTCTAGTAAAGGGTTTGCTTGAATGAAGCCCAGTTTTTTTTGGGGGTTGCAAACTACCTCAGCCATATTTATATATACAGATTCCAGCCTTTTGCTTGTCAATGCCCAGTTTTTGTGGGTCAATTCATGGGGTCCGAAAAAGTGAGACTCGAAATGACCGGTGAAGTGGGCCAAATCTGAGGTTGTCGATTTCGAGCCAAAGCCCCAAATAGATAGACAACTTTGAGGTTACCCTCTGGTAAACTAACATAGCTATGGAAAATCACAATTTTTAATGGGAAAACTCACTATAAATTGCCATTTTCAATAGCTATGTTAAATTACCAGAGGGTATCAGGTGAACATCATCATTTCATATCATTTCTCTATTTTACTGTACAGAAAACCCACAGGCGCCACTGAGATGAAGGTATGTCTATTTCTTTAATGGTTACTACCCGACGCACATAAGAAGATCTTGTATAGTTCCATATGAGTTTAATGATTGCCCAAGCTCAGTTGGCTAATTTGAACTAGTTCTCCCCAAGTTCAGCAATTCAAGCTTAGATTTCTACAACATATTTATTTCCTTCATATTCAGCCTCAACCAATCCATTGTTCATTGCCTCAGCCGATTCTAATGGACCAAATCCTGTCCCAAAAAGCTCCAGGCCATTGAGGGTGGCGAGTTGCTGCTTCTGAATGTGGATGCATCTTCCCCTCGCATCCACCGTGGACGTGAACCACCCGAGACGGCACGCAAGCAGAGCGGGGATGTATGGGGATGGCAACGGCAGATTCTGAAGCACTGGCTTGTTTACACTCTGGTAAACGTTTACATAGCAATGGAAAATCACCATTTTTAATGGGAAAATCCACTATAAATGGCCATTTTCAATTGCTATGTTAGTTCACCAGAGGGTAGTTGATTTTAGAATATTTTAGGTGATTTTACTTTGGTCGTTTATTTCATATTATCCCAGCCATCCATTTGAAGTAGCATCATCCAATAGCATCCAACGTTTATGGGTCACCAATCCATGAAGAGCGTTTTCGGGCGCTGGAACGCCTGGCGTTTATGGTGGGTATTTGATCTTGACCGGCTGGGTTTTTGCCTTTTGAATCCTTTTGAGGGATGACAGGACGAGCATTGGCTGTACAGTTTTTGAACCACAATGATTTTTTTTTGGATGGGTAGTAAAAAACCACCAATGGATTAAAGTGTTTCTTGTTGCAATCCCATTGGATTAATATTATATTATCATATCATTTTTATCATAATCCAATATATATATATATATACAGTATATATATATAGATATTGATTATAATATCATTTTTATCATCAGATGCATACTTTTGAAGCCACCAGCCGCCAAAGACATAGTTCGGCAAGGATTTCTTGGGGGTATTTTTTCAAGGTCTTGGAGGTGATGTGGCCATTGCGGCCATGGGTCAAACTCCGATGTCTGGGATTTATGGATGTTTTGTTTCCCCGCAGATATGGTAACAGATGACATTTCAAGGTATTTCAAAGAGTGCTTGTTGTTTGAACAATCAATTCTACTGATTCTACTGGTGAACTCTTGTTGATTGCAATCACAATTGTCTGGTTGGTTTACCGGAACATGATGATTACTCGTTTACCCAGTTACATCATGTTACATCTATTAAAAAAAAGAACTATAGAGATCCTAGTAACTATCAAGCTCCACAGCTGGGCACCATTTTGTTTTGCTGGTTGATTCCCCAATTGATGTGGCTTGAACTCCACATTTTACCGGTTACATCCAGATCTTTGTTCATGAAAACCCTGGCTTTTACTTCTCAATGATGTTATGAATTGTTGTAAATCCCCACATATTGCACTTGTTATGATAGTCATTCTCATTTCCATTCATTTCCCATACCCATAGGATCCATGGTGCTGCTATATATGGTAACATGGATCCCATCAATATACCCCCAATGTTAGCATATATACCAGCACCATGGATCCTATGGGTAATGTAATATTCATCCCCCTAAAAATGGTATTAATAGGTATTGATCCATACCCATATGGGTCACTGATTCACCTATTGTATTGGCAACAAAATCCACCGCGTTGATTTCAGCAGATCCTGGCGCAGCTGGCGCCCAGCTGTGGCCGCCTGGTGCACTTCGACGGCCGGCTGCTGCACGGCGTAGCGCCCTGGAGGCCGGCGCAGAATGGCGATGCGCTCGCGCAACGGGTGAGCGTCGTGCAGCTCGGCGGCAGGTGAAAATCCATGAAAATCACGGGAGATTCGATGTGAGGGGTCTGTATCTGGATATATCTGGAGACGTTTGGTGAAAAAAGCTAGTTTCTGAAAATGTTCAACCATAGTTGTTTGGGATGATGTCACCAGTTTTTTCGGGAACTTTATGAAGGGTAACTGGAATATAGATTAATATAGGCATAGAACCAATCAACAATGGATACATGGGGGATACAATGCTGGGATATTTCATGGGTCTATGTTACCCTCTGGTAATTTAACATAGCTATTGAAAATGCGCATTTATAGTGGATTTTCCCATTAAAGATGGTGATTTTCCATTGCTATGTTAGTTTACCATAGGGTATATATGTTGAGGTTGGTGGTATCACATATTTCTCATCGAACATAGAACTGGGATGACGATCCCGATGATCCTAATCCGATAAGAGATATTCAACTTATTCCACCAGGCTGGATGATGAAACATCATGAAGTATCTAAACCAACAATGACCTCACAACCACCAGGGTGAACCAGCCCAACAATGTGTTTGTGTTTTGATTTTTCCAATCTTGGAGTTATAGTAACTTGTCCAGAAATATGAAGATTTAGTTCAAGCGAAAGCAGCATAATGGAGTCAAAGCAAAAATGGGGGGTTTCACCAGCAAAACCTGCAATTAACGCTATAAATCATCTGGTGGTTTGTTGATGTTGGTGCGATTCAACTGAAGTTGGTGAATTCGTGCTTTTGGTTTGGGCCTTTTCCAGAATTTTTTGACTCAGACCTTAGAAACCGTTGTCGTTGCGGTTGCGGTTGATGTTCCAAGGGGATTCAGGGGACGATGATCCCACTTGAATCATGCCTGGTTTGACACCAGCAAAGTAAATGGGCTTGGACATAGCCCTGGGGAACCAAGACACAGGCAATAAAACACCACTTAAATCTTGCACAATCTCCACAAGAAAGAGATAACAATCAGTAGCTTCATGTTCCGCTTATAATCAAATGCAAAGAACTTTCCCTCTGGTAAACTAACATAGCTGTAGAAATCATCATGTTTAATAGCTAGGGAAGTCATCAATGGGCCGTGGCTTCCGTAGGGACTGATCAACACAATTTGCCCATCTAGCTGGGTAGCTTTTGATGCAAGGCACAGCTTGGAGCTGTTTACGGGGGGATCATCATTGTAAGTGAACCCCAGTTGTTACATTGTGTGTTCCAGAAACACTAGATAATGCTTCACCCCAAGTTGTTTTTTGCTCAATCCTCACATGGATCATGTTTTGAACATCCCAAGGGCACACTAAAAACCTGAGGATTGAGCAAGCGAAGCTCTCGCGGATCATCGAACCTTTGCTACCAGAGTCAACGCTGTGCCAACAGTGGACCATTCGGACATATTCGGACCATTAAAAACCACTCAATTTGACATTGCTTGGCCACATTGTCATGATATGTCATGATCTTGGCTCTTAAAAGAGATCTTATATATGATCTTATGTAGTCATGTAGTTGTATTTGGCAATGGATCAGAATCCTGGTGCTTTTCAGGCCCGCCGGGTGCCGAGCTTCAGCGTCTTTTGTCAGCGGCGTCATCGTGAAATCTCCCTGGCGGTTTGAGGTTGGATCCGTGTTAAGAGTCATGTGGCCATGAGTAACTGAGTAAATTATTGAGCCCTGAAATGGACGGTTTTATTCGTGCCATACATGAATATTACATTACCCATAGGATCCATGGTGCTGGTATATATGCTAACATTGGGGGTATATTGATGGGATCCATGTTACCATATATAGCATACATGGATCCTATGGGTTACATAATTAACATTACAATTTTTGTAGGTCTAGTGTTCCCATTGCTAACAATGTGGGTCGAGTTTTTTGTGCCCCGTGGAACGAGTGAAGACACTGAAATTATGGAAGGGCTGCTGGACTGCTGGATGTCAATGAACTTTGAATCTGTGTAAGCCAGTATAAGCCAGTGTAAGCCTGAAGAATTGAACGATTCATTTGACATTTGACATTATGGAGTATTATGGAGTATTATGGAAGCAATTTTCAAAGATCCAGTACTAAATCATGTATTAAATCATCCTAAATCAGCTTTCTGAAGGCTTTTCATTCAGAACTCATTTTTTTTGCCCCTGCAGATCCGTCACATCGCAGGATCCATCGCAGGGGCTTCGGCCGCGGATCCACTGTGGCTGGCTGGAAAATCCTCGAAGCACATGAAGGTTGTATGGGACAATCATCTGTAAAGTCTGTAAAATGCAGGTTTTTCATGGTTTTTTTCCATTGCCATTGGGTTCAACACATGCAACAACAAACATCAAGTCCATTCAAATAACCAAAGACTACAAACACCATCTCCAATGGGTTGCTAGCCAGAGCGATGGCACTGTGAATGTCTATTCCATCGTGCTGGAAGATGCGGTTTCCTATTAATGTGCCAGCTTTTTGGTTTCATGTTACATATATACATATAATTATACATATATAATTATACAAACATATATATATATATATACACATACACAGGAGTACATATGTAGAGATATAATACTATGTATATAATTATATATATACATAATTATATATATATATATATATCACATGTTATATTGCATGATATATATATATATATTAAATTATTATCTAGATACATACTGGATACGTTTTTGCCTTTTCATAAATTCTTCGCACCCAAGTCCTTTCACTACATGGAGATATCTCAGTTGTGTCCCGGTTTCATTTGTGTCTCGTTGAACATGGATCCCCATTGTCACCAGGCAAGCAGCGCTCCTGACGACATCTCACGACCGATACCTTGAGAACTTGAGAACTAGACGTCTGGGCACATTTTGGCCATTGTTTGAGCAAAAATTGCCAGTCGTGAGAGATAATGCGATGTGTTCGATTAGGCAGAGCGCAGGGATTTCGTTGCGTGACAATGATATATACTTGGAATGCGATTGCTATTACAAAACATGTGGGATATTAAGAATTTAAGATGGTCTATAAATGGTGGGATATTAAGAATTTAAGATGGTCTATAAATGGTGAATAGATTGATATAACATAATATAGATAGGTGTATTTGAGTTCCCTGGCGCAGTCAATTGACGTGGTATGACATATTTTACATTTTCTGCCCAAAAATAATCAGGACCGGACCCAAGTTTGATCATGAAGCTCTGCTCAACTGCAACTTCCTGGTGAAATCTGGAAAATCCCTATGATTTGTAGATGATCTTCACTCTCTCTGGTGCCAAACATGGCCTGCACATGGCCTGCTGGAAAAGCCCTATGGATGATCTATGGCGATGGAGTCGCCAGGGATGATGCTGCCAGTGGTCTGGTTCTTGATAGATTAAAACCTATTATATCTACCCTCTGGTAAACTAACATAGCCATGGAACATCACCATTTTTAATGGGTAAATCCACTATAAATGGTCATTTTCAATAGCTATGTTAAATAACCAGAGGGTATCTATCTATGGCCATTGATGGCTGAGAAAATCATCGTTAAGTAACTCCGATGGACTCCTGATTTCCCACTCAATGGCTGGCTGCATCGCAAGGGGATTTCCCACGATTTGCCCTGGCAATGATGCCGTCGCGGAGTCGCCGGGAGAATTGCCAGATTTGCCCGGGAGAAAAGATGGAGTCGCCAGGGATGATGCTGCCGTAGGTGCGGTAAACATAGTCTGAAACATCATCTGACAATGGTCTGGTTCTTGATATCTACCAGAATCTACCACGATTTGGGGATGGATTAAAACCTACTATATCTACCTATCTATCTGTCTGTCTATCTATCTATCTACCTATCTACCTACCTACCTACCTATCTATCTATCTATCTATCAATCAATCTATCTATCTATCTATTCTATGGCTACGGCCTTTTGGGACTAAATGTCGCGGCTAGCTTGATGAATTCAGGAGCATCTATCTATCTATCTATCTATCTATATATATATATATGTCTATATGATATTTCATTAAATTTGTTTGGTGGATAACCATCCAATTTGCCAGCTGTGAAATGCTGTGAAAACCAGAGGGTTTTTTTTATGGGTTCAGCGGACTCCAGAGGGCACGACAACACCAGGGGGTTTGGTACCTGAGAGATGGCCATTTTGGATGATTGATGTACCATCTGGTTATTTAACATAGCCATGGAAAATCACCATTTTTAATAGCCATCTATAAATGGGCAATTTTCCATGGCTATGTTAAATAACCAGAGTGTATATTTTGCACATATGGCTTCTGAACATCAATGGATATGGCTATTTTTGGATTAGACATCATCTTCATTTTGATGATGCAAAAAGTGGAGATGGTAGCGGTATTTCACTATGCTGTAACCAGTGTACTACATCCGGGCGCCAGGGCCGGATGTGCCTCCGTATCTGCGCTTCGTTGGGTCCATTTCGACCAAGTGTGGAAGCTCGGTGCCGGGAGCGGAACCGGGACCTGCACAGGGACGCTGTAGCTAACCGTAGTAGGGTCAGTCCAGTTATAGGGTTCGAATCCAACTGTATAGGTTACTATATGTTATTATATGTTATTATAACATATTGAAATTAGACATATTTAGTTCTAATTAGGGTTATTTTCTAGTTGGAATCCATTTCCTAGAGATATCTATAGATACAGGGGGTATTAATCCAATTTCCAGTTTAATTATGAATTGGTTTAATGGTTTCAAACGTTGTTTATGCCAGCCAGATCCCAGCTTGGGGGTCATTATTGGGCATGCCTGTGGTTGGTTGCAGGGAATGGTTTATTTTCTTGGATTTTCCCAGATTTTCCATGGGATACAAAACGAGACAATTTTCTGGGTTGGCATTTTTTACCTACCATGCCTGGTTTTTTCAAAGCCAAAGCAATGGAAAATCCCTGGGAGAAACAGTGGCTATCAGATAGCAATGGATTTTCTCCCTGGTTTTTACAGTCATTGGATTGGTTTAAGGGAAAATTTACAGGAAAGCCCCATATTTAATGGTAAAAACCATGGTTTCCTGTAGATTTTCCCTTAGACCAATCCAATGATACAGATGATTTTCAAAAAAAAACACCTCCATTTGCAATAGATTTCCCTTTACACCTTGGGGTGTTTGGCCAAGAGATGAATTTCAGGGGCTGACCCGTGGCTGACAGGAACATTCACAGTGACAGTGACATGGTAGTTGTTATGTTGGGAATTTGAAACCAATAGAAAATTTTTGTGGTACCAGATTTGGATAGAATTTGACTGTGACCTACTAGATTATTGAGGCGAGGTAAGAAACTTTGGAGAGAAATTCAGCGGGCACTCCATCAAACTCGCTCACTTCTGGGGATTTGAGTCATCCGGAGTGACACATTTCTGGTCCACAACTATCCATAGCAAAGTGGATAAGCTGCCTGTACAGTAGATCCCAGACACTATGATTTATCCAGTTTAAGGCCAGCGTGGACCCTGGGCTTCCGATCCAACTAGGGTGTTTCGGAGGCTTGTGGCTTCTCCAAAAACGCCCTTTCCCCCTCACACATCGCATCAACCCTACATCGCCCTACAGTTTGGTGATCTGTTCATTTTAGGGTCTTCTGTTGGGGTGTAGGAATTCTAAGAGTTTCGCACCACTTTTGGGAAGCATTCAAAAGCATGGCTATAGCTCAATGAAATTACATATGACTTTCAAATTCCTCCCAATAATTTCCTCGAATCAGGACTGCTATTCACAAGTAGATCTGTTCATGTTTGCATGTTTTTCGTGTTTCCTTAAGATAACCTGCAGATTGCCCAGTATTTATATATATATACAGTATATATATATATACAGTATATATATATACAGTATATATATACAGTATATATATATATCTTCCCAATAAATTGCATGAATTTCCCATGTTTATCTTCCCATCCCGAGGCTACTGAGTACCGACTTGGTTCATAACATGTGTGAAGAGCTGTGGCTCAGCAAGACGCAGCACGTCCTCCAGGAGGAAATCAACCGTGGATTTTGTGTTTCCCAAAATAAAGGTACCCCAATAGCTGGATGGTTTATTTCATGGAAAATCCAATCTACAAATGGATGATGACTGGGCGTACCCCTATTATTGGAAACCACCATATATGGGGTGTGTTAATGTTAGTTTTCAGATGTGGATATCAGATGGAATATAATGGCAGAATGTTGGGGAATATAGGACATAACTATACATAACCAACAAACTTTTTGATGTAAGAATTAGAACCGGGGGAAATGGGGATTTGGAGAAATGGGGATATATCATGACATATCCGAACAAAAATATGCATCCACAAGAATCATTCAGAATGAGGCATATGAATATACCCTCTGGTAAACTAACATAGCTATTGAACATGGCCATAGAAATAGTGGATTTTCCCATTAAAAATGGTGATTTTCCATAGCTATGTTAAATTACCAGAGGGTAGCTTTATCAACCAATGAATCCGCCTATGGGGGTTTTCACGTGCTGGATCTGTTCAGTGTCGTATCAGCTCGGCTGATCGCGGAGCATTTGGGACGGGATGCCGCATGGCCTCAGGTCCAAATGGCTTGTGTTGGTGATTTTCCAGTCTTATTGGTTGGGTTTATAATATATATATATATTTGATATATGCAATATATATATAGTTGTATTGTGATAATATATATATATATATTGACATATATATATATATATCCATACACATTGCGGTATATATATATTGTGGTAAACCCGTAAACCCAAGAATAAATGAAATCCTGCAATTTCCACGTTGACCCATGTTTACTTTCAGTTGGTATTGAAGACGGCCTTATCATTAGGTTTATCACTGTTCTCCATTCTAATTCTATTGTTTGCTGGTTAAACCACCGTTTTTGTTGGTTCGACCACAATTTTCAATTATATTGTTGGTTTTCTATTCAATTACACATTGTGATAGAACTATTGGGGTTTCCAATATACAGTAATCCTCATCATGGTATTGGCCTTGAAATAATTCGAAAAGGATATGATTGGAGCACCAGGGTTGTATAGTTGATACAACATCAATATCGACCCGATAGTTGTAATTCTCCTTGCCGTATCCAACAGGGTGGAAGACAAATTGTTAACGAACAATTGTCAGAGAAATGGATATGAATGTACTGTTGATATGTGCCAGAAAATAGGGCACTCCACCAACATCCTCCAATAAATCTTCCAAAATCCTCCAGTAAATCCTCCAATAAATGCTACAATATATGAATATCCCGCAAACTCCTCCAATAAATCCTCCAAATCTTCGAAATCCCACTATTTCAGGTATGGGTCAAAATTCAAGACCTTGGGGGACCTCAGTTTTAAGTCTATTTCTACATATTTTTACCATTAACCATACATATTTTGGGGGTACCCAATCTGGTTGGTGGTTTGAAACATTTGTTATTTTCCATTTCATATATGGGATGTCATCCTTCCCATTGACGAACTCCATCATTTTTCAAGATGGTTGAAACCACCAACCAGCAATTTTAACCGTTTAACCGGTACCCAAATGATGATCTTTTCCAGGACTTCGTGGGACGACCACAGATGCCCTTGGACGTCTTCATCAATGAGAAGTTCCTGTCCGGAGCACAGACGGTGACCGCATAAAACGGTGTCGGTGAAGCCGCTGCGGCAGGGTAAAAAAGCAAGGATGGCTTGAAATTATGGTGATCAGTTTTTTTTTTTTTTTAATGGAAGACTCAGCTATCTATGGGATATAAATATATATATATAGAGAACAAACATATGGATAATGTATGGTGATTGTTTGTGTTGCGACCTCACGTTTGGACGTCACTGGAATGGCCGAACTTTTAGGTTCGTGAATTGCATTGAATTACGATATTTTACGATTTTTAGGAAGAACTGGGATATGGAGATTTCCTGAAATATGGGTACCCCGAATCTAGGTATGTGTGTATATATGTATATATATATACATATAATACATATTTTTTTCCCACTGCTAGTAACCAATTTTTCGATGATTTTGGGGTACCCCCAATTTAGGAAACCTCCATAGAAAATGGGGAGCTATGATGATGGGGAGCTGATAGGGTGTCACGCTGCAGTGGAGGCAAGGTAGCCGACAGCTTTCTTTTTCTGGTGATTTTCATCAGCATGAAGAATTTGCACAAAAATTGGGGATTTGATTTCGATGAGTTGGGTTAACACATGGGGATTCTGTATGATAAACGAACATAGCTATGGACAGTCACAATTTTGAATGGGTAGATCTATAAAGGGACGATTTTCCATAGCCATGCTAGTTATGCTAGTTTATGGGTATGATGGGATGTGAATGGGACGAATACAGCTTTTTGATGGGGATACAATGGGGTTTTTCTATGGGATATAACCTGCAAGATTGGGTTGGATATCCCAGTTAATGACCGTTTCAATGGGTGAATTATAAATTATATACAGTAAGGTATTGGACTGGATTTGAGGCGTACTGAGTTGTGGCACAATTTCGGATTTCCACCCACAATTTTGTGCTATTGGTATGGCTACTGGAATTGGCTTTGTAACCACTGGCATGAGATTTTAAAGCCATGATTTGTTGCTATACCGCCAGTGCATGAGTCTTGTTTGAGTCTTGGATCGCAAGTCCCTCCGCGACCAGCCAGCACCCCTTTTTCTGCTGATTAAGCCATGTCAAAGGCATAGTTGTTTATCCATTTCACGTTCAAGTTTTATTTGCGTGTCCTTAAAATCAAAACAAATGCAGGTAATAATAATGTAAATCACTGCAGATCATGTACCATTTTATGTAAAACATACTGATCTATTTTGATAATGATCTAAACATAATGTTAAACTAAATGTTCAATTTCACCATGTAAAAATCATGTAACTTCCCATTTTTTGTTGCAGAATCCCATTTTCTTTCACCCTGAGGCCTGCTCGAGCTGGTGGCCGACCTCAACAGCTGGGCACATAAAAATGGTCCCCGATGGTGTCATGGGACGACCTATCCTACTGAGGCATCTGTTGATGGGTTTTTGATGGATACAAAATGGGATCTTTATGGGATCTTGATGGGGATATAATGGGAATATCATGGAAGTTTTGGAAATAACTTCTTGGGATATATATAGTAAATCCATGGGAATGTTTTCTGGGATTTCTATGGTAATCTAATGGGATTTTTCAAGGGGGTATAGTGAAGATTTAATGGGATATAACGGGGATTTCATAGGATTTCATGAAATTCTTCTGGGATATAGTGGGGACATAATGGGATTGAACCCACCAACTATATCCCAAACCATCATCAATTCCTGGATTTTCCTAGAATTGGATGGCACATTTTACAAGGTTCGCACGTGAGCGGTTCTATATATATATACTAGTATATATATATATATATTAGTGTATATATATATATATATATTGATATGGACCAAGTTCGCCAACTCTGGGGCATCATCCAAATGTTTTGTTGATTGTTTATACATATTGTGTGTACATTATATCATATTATATCATCATAATATATAT
>Ga0126342_10003841_pt1 | contig 25201 bp, 18 predicted proteins | sample Cyp1metagenome_FD_92528 | JGI IMG/M metagenome (GOLD analysis project Ga0126342, IMG submission 92528) | Coral microbial communities from Lord Howe Island, Old Settlement Bay, Australia - Cyphastrea 1 metagenome | ecosystem: Host-associated > Invertebrates > Cnidaria > Coral ... | reverse complement strand
TCGAGAGGGCAAAGTGGGGCCGTGCGTACACCAATTCGGCGCTCAAATAGCTAGCCCCGGCCGATGACCCTTCCTGTTGTGGAAAACAGATCCGGCTGCTCGTAGCAGCTTCGAAGTCACAGTGATGGAGAAAATGGTCAGCGTTGAATTCGTCTCAAAAAATGCCCAGATTCGGAAACGGACAACTGTCCCCGGACTGCCCCCCATGTTTTGATCCCAATGTACTCTTCATGTCATTTAGGTGGGAATGGTATATTTCCCCATCCACATGACCACAGAGCCCAAAACACACCATGTTCACAGATCAGCACTACATGTTCATCCATCCTTACTCAGAAACTAAACATGTCCACCATATTTTCCGACGGCCCTAAGCCTAAGCCCAGTGACCAGGTGGATTGGTCCAAAGCGGCACCTGGTGATTTTCAGAGGACCCAAGGGACAAATATGTTTGTATAAACCCATGAACACTATGACAAATAGATATATCTGCCATTCATAAACTAAACCATAGTTAACGATAATATATATATATAATAACATATATATAAGATATATATTATAGATAATATATAGATATGATGATATATGGAGGTTTCCGAAATCATGGGGGTTCCCCAGGAATCATTAAGAATCATCCAAGTCATTTGACAAGGACTTAGTACGGAAACCCATGGTGACTTGGGGTATTTTCCGTGACTTAGAAAACCTCCATATCCCACAGGAGGTAGTGCCCCCTACCTCTACGAGGTGAATTATATTCCCAAGTTAGCGGAAAAAATGGGGCAGCCACATATTAGTGTATGTGTGCCACACATCCAGGCTACATTCGGGATATAAAGTTAAGGCAAAGGATCAAAGTAAATCCCACTGTTGGTAGATGGATGTAAATATTCCATGTATGGAGCATTGGGAGATGCGTGTGGATCAGAAAATTGAGGTTTCTCGTACCACATGACTCACACAAGTACTCAACTACCTAGTGCAGGTCACGTTCGGCAATAGTCATCCATGGCCTGAGGGCCGCTTCTTGATGCTTGATTGCCATATTATCAACCAACTATTTTTTTGGGAATGAAACATGGTACCATGGTATGATCGCCAGCACAACATTAGGAAGGCACCTTTTCGAAAAGTGCGACTTTCCTATCCCATGTTGATCCGTCGCTGGTGCACCTCTTATTACAATGTGGCTGTCAAAAAGTGGTGCGTAACCCCGTTGGGTCTTGGGGCTTTAGGGGGTCTTCCCGGCCAAAAAACTGTTTGAAACAACCCAAATGTCGAAATCCACGTCCATATAGGTACAATAGATGAAATATCCCATTCCATCACAATAGGTTACTGAGTAAATCCCATCTAAAAATACCATAAGAACTCAGCATTTCTGGGACCCGACCCTGGGACCCTGGGACCCTGGGACCCTCCGCCTTTGTCATTCTGCACCATTGGGAAGGCTGCAAGTCCTGGCAGAAGGGACCTAACCTAGGAATCCCCATGAACAACCAAGGTGCGTCTGGGAGATCCCAAGATAAATATGCAAAACATTCATGAATTTCATGTTTTTTTCATTTCATGGTGATTTATAGCTGAGTTGTTTCTTTTATAAACCCCATTATTCATGGGATAGTATTCTAAGTATACCTTCAACCATGGGACCACTGGAGTTATAAATCAAGTTAGCTATCTGGGCAGGTCGGACACATTTTTGAACCCAAGTTTAGGGCACCGATCTCCCACTCGTGCAGCACTACCCCCAACTTGACTTATAGAGTAGTTGCACATCTCGTCCATTTTTTTAAATCCTTCTGGATATTCATTGCAATCAAGGGGCCTATACCAGCACGACAAATCAAATCGTTGAAAGTAACCCAATCACCCCGTGCTGTTTGAGGTGACTTAAGCCAAACATTGTCACTTACTTGCTTCAAAAAACGAACACAGCGCTGGTTTTCATGCCTCTCATTTGTTCAAAAAATATTCCGACGCAGCCCACAGTTTTAACACACAATTAAATGATTTGTTGGCCCCAGCGAACTCTTCCATAAAATTCCAAAGCAAACGGTCGACACTGCCGCAATCTGCCGCAAGCGGTGGTCGCCGAGCCAGTAGGTCAAATAGAATCGAAGCCCCCAGAAATTTTGGGGTATGAGATTGAATAGGACCATGAACACAAGCCCTGTACTTAGATGGGCCATGGAATTAGTTAACTAGTTAGTAAATGGATTATTTCATTGGGATATAGAGGGTAAAGAATCCCCAGTTACTAACCAGTTATATAGTTAATCCCATGGCCCATCTAAGTACAGCAGAATCCCTTTGACATGACGCTGCCTTCATAACACTTCATCCCACTGGCTGGTCACCAACTTCCCAGGAGCCCTGGAGGAATTGCTGGTGCCCTCTGGGTGCCGTTTCGCGACGTAGCCTCTGGTTATGACATTCACAGTTTGCCATGGACAGATCCACCATTTCTAATAGGTAAACCATCTATTTCGATAAATGGGCCATCGAAAAACCATGGCAAACTGTTAAATAACCAGAGGGTAACTGAAATCGCTGCATTGCAGCCAATACACACCTTCTGAATCCTCAGCACTTCGATGTACTGCAAGCGAGGGAAACTTTCCTCCAACGTCAGTTTTCTGCCGCAAGCCATGGCCTGCACTTGGCAACATCCAAATATGAGGTTTGCTTCGCCAGTCACGAGCTCGCAGTGGCGATGAGGGGTCACGTTCAACTGCGAGCCATATATATTATATATACTCTTAATTGATACACGAATATCTAATGTGTCTATCTCTATTTCCGATGTCGTATTTCAGATATATCTGGCTGAATTAAAACGATTCACCAACTTTGAACAGAGTCATTTTGGGTTAATCGTTAACGTTTACCACGTTCACAACCTGTTGCGACGTGACGGAAAGCGACGTGAGGTCACGTTGCAAAATGTATCCGGGCTATGGAAATTTATACGTTAACCATACTTAAACTACTTAAAGTACTGAGCTAAAGCAACTTCGCTATCATTATTCAACTATAAATCCAGACATAATCCTCAGTTTGGTTGGATTTCTACGACCATACTTGTTGATGAAATCCCAGTGAAATTCCCTAAATCACCATTTTACTGCACAAGTTCATGAAATCCTCACTTCTTTTTCGTTACCCAGTGGTTCTTTACCATAGCTATCGAAAATTGCCCATTAATAGATGATATATGATGACTTACCTATTTCTTCATGCTGATTTTCCAGTTCTCAAATCGTTACCAGAGGTATGTCCCATGTATATTTCCATCAAAATACCATTAGCAAAATCCAATTATAGGCTGTATATAATCCAAATATTTCCAAATTATATATCATTGAACCATTTGTCCACCATAAAATCATGAATTAAATTCTAGCCCATTTCTTATCCCTGGTTGTTGGTATACCCCTCTGAAAAATGATGTTCTTCAGTTGGGATCTTTTACATTCCCAACTGAATAGAAAATCATAATCTATTCATGTTCCAAAGCACCAACCAACCAGTTATAAGTCTAACATGTACCAACAGTCACCCCATAGAAATCGAATGTATAATCCCATTATAGCTATTATAACCCCATTTCTTATTCCACAGGATGGGCCCCCCCAAGATAGCTAAGTTGCCTTGCAAGTGGCTGAATTCTATGGTTTATGGTAGATATTTCACGAACTAGTTTTCATGGGGGTTTTGTTATGGTTTACAAACCAACGTTCACATTATTTTTGGGGGCCTATAAATCCCAAAAAGTAAATCATCCCATTGATATCCTCATTTTCTAAGTCCTGGATCTGGGGAGCGTTGATAACAGTTTATCCCATTGATATCCTATATAAAAATCCTTATTGTTGATAACAACATTGTTTCCCTTTTCTGTGCCCATCCTGCCATCCTGGATCCTGCGAGTTGAATCGGCCAAGTTCGGCCCTGATTGGCCCATTTTTTATAGGTTTTCATATGGGTTTTGTTATGGTTTATAAACCAACTTATGGGATTTTGTTTCACTTATCAATGGGTAAATCCACGAACTAAATTCTCATTTTCAATAGCTACAAGTACTACAATGTGAGTCCCCCCAGTTATAAGTTGGTTTAGATTCGCCCCAGTAACTATAGTTATAAGTACCATAAACCATAGTTATTGGAGTTATAAACCAAGTTAGCAATCTTGGGGGCCTCACATTGTATGAATAGCAAACTGTAACAAATTACCAATCTCAGTCTCCGCCCATTCAACCACCCAGAAGGTGAACCATCCTATGAACCATTTTCCTATGAACCATATGTAACAAATTACCCCGTGGTAAATTAACAGTTGGACCCTGAAAATGACCAATTTATAGTGGTTTCACTAGTCTTCCAACCCCGATGACTACCAGGGTCGAACTGTTAATTTACTGGAGGGTATATCTCCTAGAAATCATAGAATTCAGCCTCATAAATAAACCCAAATTTTCCATAGCCATTATAACCCCATTATAACTATCCCATCCGAAGCATTTTCCACCGAATTCATAGCGGTGCCTCCAGGCACTGGTCCCAAGGAGCAGCCCAGGTCGATCCAGGACTGCAAGGACGGGGTGACGGCCGGCCAGGCCACTTTTCCATGGGAAAATCAGGGCAAATGTAGGGAAAATGTAGGGAAAATCAGGGGAACTGTAGAGAAAATGAAAGGAAAATGTAGGGAAAATGAGGGGAAATGGATGGAATGATGGGAAAATGAGGGGAAACATGAGGGGAAACATGAGGGGAAAAATGAGGGGAAAAATCGTGAAAGATCATGATAGATATGCAGAAGATTGAATTCATACTTGAATCAATCTTCAGTTCGGTGCCCCAAAATTGCAGACTTGATGATCAAAGGTGAACGATTCGATTGAACAAATATGGGGACACATAAATATTCTTAAATCTACCTGAAATACTGCAAAATAGAAGGACACAATAAGGTGAAAACGAAACATCTGTAAAGTTTCAACTAGTGGAGATTCCTAATATATTTAAATACATGGGTGTGTAAGCAAGAAACCATGAGGATCTACCCAGAGCAGGCAATGGAACTGGGAGAATGTGTTCATAAATGTCTGCTGATTCTCCAGGTGGCAAATGATTTCGATTCCAGTATTCTATATACCACCAATATCCACAAACATCCACTTAAACCATATGTATCCACGATTCTCCAGCTACAAACGATGCATATCGATGCATCCAGTATCCTCCAGTTGTGGTACCCTCTGGTAATTTGTTACATAGCTATTGAACATGGCCCAGTCGAAATAGTGGATTTACCCAGTGATAGCATGGTGATTTTCCATAGTTTTCTGTAAACGTTTACCAGGCCGGGTATCCATGTTTAGCTCCACCAAGGTCGAGCCCTCCGCACCTCAACTTGCGACCCACCAGCCCCACCAGCACCAGGGTGCCCCCAGGGTCTCCCCACCTGACCACTGAAGCTTCGCACGGAATCTATGGGGCAGGGCACTCCCGCGAAGGTGATGTTCACAGCACCACCAGAAGGGTCAGATGTGACTGCCTCAGTGCGTCACGAGACGACCGAGACCGAGTCATCATGGCCAACCGACCTTACCAAAAAAGCCATGGCGTTCTGGTGAACATTTTATCATAGTTGTTCAAAGGCAAAAAGGATGCAAGCAATGAATAAGTATTAAAATACCTATCCAGGTGTTCCCAAGCCATTTTTCACATGAGGTCGCATTTTATCTGATTATTGTTTCATTTTCATGTACATTACAACCCAGTCTATGACCAACAATGACTCCAAAATTTATGTGTACAGAACATAGAAGCCCCCAAAAAAGATAGAACGGTGAAATCCTACTGAAATAGAAGTAGATTGCTATTCTACCTTTCTGGGTGGTGCTATACAGTATACGATAAACCTGCAGCACCAAAAAAAGCCCCGTTTTGAGTGATTTACCTGGTAAATTTACCTCTGCCTAGCAGGTCAAGAACGCCAACATGAGGGTGATAAATAGGATTACATTGATAGAGCCCAATCTGATATAATGATATAACCTTACAACCCCACTGACCCAGTGATATTATATCGACTAATTCAAAGGTATAAGAATTCTTAGTTATAACTGTTCCAACTCTATTTGACGTAACCGTTTACGGAGTTGTGGTCGGCTTTCCATAGAGGTGGTGCCTCCCCATTTACATTTAAATGTTGGTTTTAAAATATCATTATAATACAGTATATACTTCGATATATCTACCACAAACGTCCATAAACCATAGAATTCACCTAGTTTAGATATTCACAACTTAGCACTTAGTTAACGTTTGGGGGCGTCACCTTAATAATCAACCTTCGATGCCATTCGCCCTGAGCTTGTCGGCCGTTGCTGCATCTCCCAACCTCAGGTTCACTGGGACGCTGCGTTGAAGCACCGATGCGAATTGGTTGGATTCTCCATCGTCTGCTTAGCCCTCTGAAAAATGATGGAGTGAAAGTCACTTGGGGTGATGAAATTACTGAATGGAACAATAAACATCAATAAACAATGTTCCAAGCCACCAAGCAGTAGTTCATGTTCACTTAGTCATGATTTGAAGTGTCGGTTCAGCCATTTTGGGATAATGAAGGATAACATAGGATAACTGGATAACTGCTGGATGCGGGACCTGTTTTCAAATTTGGGGACCTGTTCCGGGAAAATGTTGGGCCATCGATTTCAGGTCCAACATGGTCCTTTCAGGACCCTGACCCAGCCAAACTAAGGCTGGTTGGTGGTATACCTACCCCTCTGAAAAACATGATTTCGTCAGTTTGGATGATGAAATTCCCAATATATGGAAAGTGATAAAATTCATGTTCCAAACCACCAACCAGTAAGGGAATTGGTCATTCTTAGTTCTGCTCTCAACTTTTTCAATCCAGTTCTGCTCCGAAACTAGGTGAGACGCCGATGCTTGTGAGTTTCAACGACATCTGCAAGGCCGGCTCCTGGGTTTGCACGGCAGGCTGAGGCCAACAACTGTCCATCGGGCAAAACCACTCGAAGACTTTGGAGTGGAACCTTCAATTCACTAGCAACGCGCTTGTGAGTGTTCCAGGCAGGCTCAAATGGACTTGCATTCAAGTGCATCACTTCATCCCCAGTCAAGCCAGAAAAAGTCAGCAGCATAGTATCATCTTGAAAAGCACAATCCAGTTGCAACACGAGGTTGCTACCAACTGACACATCTGCAGCGTACCAAGTCCCTGGATCAGAGGGTGGAATGTTGCATTGTCCAACCAAATTAAATCCACATGCCACAGCAACACCATCACTTCTTAGAAGTACTGTGTGCATGCTTGCAGCAGAAACCTGGGTGTATGTCATTCTGTCCTCCAAATGTGGAATGTTGCATTGTCTAAAACTATTCCCTCCGCAAGCCATAGCAACGCCATCGCTTCTAAGCAGCACTGTGTGATACATGCCTGCAGAAACCTGGGTGTATGTCATTCCGTCCTCCAAACATGGAATGTTGCATTGTCCACAACTATTCCCTCCGCAAGCCACAGCAACGCCATCGCTTCCAAGCAGCACTGAGTGATCCATGCCTGCAGAAACCTTGATGTATGTCATTCCGTCCTCCAAACGTGGAATGTCGCATTGTCCAAACCTATTCCCTCCGCAAGCCACAGCAACACCATCGCTTCTAAGCAGCACTGTGTGATACTTGCCTGCAGAAACCTGGGTGAATGTCATTCCGTCCTCCAAAAGTGGAATGTTGCAATGTCCAAAACTATTTGCTCCGCAAGCCACAGCAACGCCATCGCTTCTAAGCAGCACTGTGTGATCCATGCCTGCAGAAACCTGGGTGAATGTCATTCCATCTTCCAAACGTGGAATGTTGCACTGTCCAAAACTATTGTCTCCGCAAGCCACAGCAACGCCATCGCTTCTAAGCAGCACTGTGTGCCCACTTTTAGCAGAAACCATTGGTAGGACAGACACGATTTGGCACCTGTTGAGCCGAAAGATTGAGCTGAAACGGCTATAAGAAGTATCCAGTCTTGATACACTCGTGGGAAAATCTAGCATTCAAACAAGTGCATTCCTTCATAAATTTTGACTAGTTTGTTTCCAAAGTTTATTCAATTCTGTTGTAGGTGCATGCGAGCAAAGTGGGGCAACAATGGGGAGGTATAAGCCAACAATGATATGGTAAAGCCAATAAAAATAGGAAAAAAGACCATGGCAGGTTCATACAAACCATCTCAGGATGTAGGCAAGATTTGGGGTGCTTGATGATTCTGTTTTACAATATCAATTAATATCAAGTACAGTAGTAGGTGCATAAGCTCTTGTGGCTTTTGTGGATCTGGTTCTTTCATATGAGAAGGGACCAAAATTAAGGGTCACAAAGGCGGTCACGAGCAACAGTTGTCGCTTTAGGTAGTTCGCTATATCGCTTTGCATTGTTTTCGGGCTATCCCTTTGTGTAGCTGGCAAGACCTCTCAAGCAAGGGTCTCTGCAACCTTTCAGGTCTTTGCTCATATGGACTACCAATATTGGATTTGACGAAACAACATCCTCCATCCCCATCGATGCAGTGGTTGCTGTTGATAGACATGGCATGCAATCTCCGGGTCTGTTCCGGCGGTTGAAACAAGTACAGTAAAACATGAGTAAACCATTCCCTAGGTCATTTTGTAGCCATTTTGCAGTCCGCAAGTGATCAGTTCAGATATGTCATGTGCAGAGTTAAAGACCTCAGAAAGCCAAGGGTAAAAAGGTTGTGTTGAATGGCTCTGTAAACCTATGCCGTGTTTTACAGGACCTTTTTTGCGGCCAGGAAAGATACCTTGTAGGCAAACATGATCTTGGACCATTTAGGTATGTAAACTTGCAGCCATAAACAGCCAGGTTAATCCAAGTTATTCCTATTTATACTATTGGTTATTGGTTGTATCATCACTGCTGGTAAATTAGGTCTATCAAAATAGCGTAGAACATCATAGAATCAGTTCAAACTCCCATACAAATCCTAGTTGGTGGTATACCTACCCCTCTGAAACATATGAGTTCGTCAGTTGAGATTATGAAATTCCCAATATATGGAACAAATAATCCTAAGGTTCCAAACCACTAACCAGAAATCCAGTTTTTGGTGGATAAGTCCTCCATTTTCTCTTCTTATCCCATCTCTCTGGTGTCTTCCAACCGGTGTCCATGGCAATCTGAGACCCATGCGAGGACACACGCACGTAGATGCGATCTTCCGGTGTCCACAAGGGCTCCTGCCGCAGCGCCGTGCCGAACTGGGCAATGAGACCATCCAGAATGGTGCTATGATGGGATATGATGGGATACTCATAGCACCATAATATCCCATATGTTTTTGCTATAATATGGGATATAACCATTGCTATGGATTATCAGGGATTGTTTGAGTTGAGAATGATGAAAATAATGGTTAGCCTCCGGTATCCTCCGGTCATCAAACATGGTTAGCTGGAAAATCCCTCTGTAAATGCTCATTTAAACTTGAAAATTGTCCAAGTTAAATGAGAATGTTCCATTGCCATGTCTGATTACCGGAGGACATATGTAGATCCAAGTACCTTCTGAGTATTTGGGGCCTTGTTGGAGTCAAGCACCATCTCATAGGAATATGTATATATATATATACTAGAATCTGATAGGGGATACCCTTTGGTAAACTAACATACAGTAACTATGGAAAATCACCATTTCTAATGGATCAATCAACTATAAATGGCAATTTTCAATAGCTATGTTAGTTTACCAGAGGGTACCAACAATAGGAAAATCTTCAGTCCTCTGTCCTGGTTGTAACCAGCTTTTTTCTTGATGCTTCAACCCACTAAGTGGATGTAGGATTCGCAAAAATTGCTTGGTTGTAACTGTTGGGTCAAGGTTAAACCATCTACGAAGTGGGGAAAAATCCACCAGATATTACAGATATAGTCCATTTGAGTTGGCTGGAGTATGCTTGGTGGGGCCAACTACCTAAAAAAACCCTACCTATCACTTCAAAACATCGTTGACCTGTTTGGTGGCATTAGCTGGTTATACAGTTTCTACACATGTATCAACTTACCTGAACATGTGAAAATCAAATAAGATCATGACAATACCTGGCACAGATAAGATGAACTATAGTGATGTACCAGTTTGGAACCTTTCAGCTATATATATACCACTCCAAGCTTTGATTTCACCATTCGGAAACCAAGCAGAAACTGCATCAAACTTCAATGGTTTACCATGAGGACAGGAGTCTGTTGGCATCTCATTAAACTATACCCCATTCGATGAATGATCATTAAATAGCCATAATTATTTATGATTGTAGTGAATCTCAGTGTAATCATTCAATCAAATCTTGAATAATCATTAAATGTCCGTACCTTGACGGAGATTTTAATAATTATTCACCAGTAAGTGGGCACTCGGCAATTCCCCAATTCCTCAATAGCTAATTCCTATGAAGGTGGCATTCTCTGGACACCACTGAGCCGAACCATGAATCAAGCACTGCTCAGTTCCCCTTATTTTGCCTGGCGAAAACAGAGCCGACCCCTTCAGGGTCTGACTGACTGAGTCGCGCGGAAAAGGACTGAAACGAGGATGCTGATGTTGCTGCTATGTGGCCAGGGACCATCCATGTCAAAGAAGAACCATGTTCAATAATATCTGTCTTGAAGTCAGTGGAAAGTGAACCAAAGACACCATTTTTTTTATACAAAAGCGTCTCAAAAAGACTTGTATAGAATAGACTGTGTTTTTTTCTTTAAAAGTGGGGCGCACACACACACACAAAGTGCAAATGTGATCTCTTTTTGCTGGATATCCATTCTGTCAGCTACCGATGCCTCATCATTCCTGTCCATCGCTCCGACATCCTGAGGCAACCAAATCTAGAACTTGAACAAGTTAATATCTAACTTGAAGCCTTAAACAAAAACAGAGTTTGACTCAGTTCGACCCTGAAAATCACTATCATGTTTTTCTGGAAAGTACCCTCTGATAAATTAACATAGACCCTGGCAGATAGGGGTTGGAAGACTAGTTTCCATTAAACAATGGTGATTTTCAGGGTCAACAAGTTTATTTACCAGAGGGTAATCTTCAAAGCCCAAAGTCATCCAGGATGTCAGACGGTCAAAGTCATCGTGGATCCCAGCGAATCGCTGCCCGCTTCGCGAATCTCAGTACTGCCGTGCAGCCCAGTTGAGCAAAGCTGCACATCGATCCTTAGCGCCAGTCTGGCCCATGGGGAGCCAGTCAGGGAGTGATATGAAAATATGGACAGGTCCATAGCATTTTCCCAAGAAGGGTGAAATATATGGTTATATATATGGTTAAATCACCCTAGAATCCAAACAAAAATCCGGGTTTTGAAAATCATTGGACATATATACAGGACGGGGCCCCCAAGATAGCTAAGTTGCTTTGTAAGTGGCTGAATTCTATGGTTTGTCGTAGATATAACTATAGTTAATGGGGGTTATAATGGTTTATAAACCAACTGATAACTGGGGGGCCCCATCCTGGTAACGGTAGACCCCACGGCACCTCCACCCATGTGATGAAAACTGCCGCCATGGCACTACAGCGGGCAGAAGATCCTCTGCCTGTAAAGCAACACCTCGTGCGTCAGCCCGAGTCGGTAACCATGGTGAACACCATGGACATTGAACCAAGAAAATGTGGATTTCACCACTATAGAGGTGATCTTTTAAGAACAAAGATGTGGATTTGATCCATTAAGATATAGAGTTTCACCTTAAGGTCATGTATATTCTACCATGGACTTTTTTGTGGATTTCAGCAGCCACGGTCTACTTGGAGGATCATCCCGCGAATCGTGCTGCTGAACCACGAGGATGGGATGATACGGTAGAGCCAGCGAGATCTGAATCACCAGTTGATAGATGGTAAACATACACCATTTTTTATAGGGTTTCAACCATCCCAATTTTTTTGGTTGATTGGATTTATTCCGTCCACAATACCATCTACAGTACTTGAACCAGACTTATAAAATGTGAGGCCCCCGAGTTATAAGTTGGTTTAGATTCGCCCCAGTAACTATAGTTATGAGTACCATAAACCATAGTTATTGGAGTTATTTGCACCAACTTAGCTATCCAACGGGGGCCTCACATTGTATAATCCATTTATAGATGGGATAAGCCACGAATCAAGGACTTACTATACGCAGGGCCTACCAGGCTAATGAACCAATGAACCAGTGATTGGAATGATCCTCCAAGCACCGGGGACTCAGCAAAGGCATGGGAAGGCAACTGGGCAGGCTTTCCAACTGTCATGTGACTTTAGACCCTAGACTCTTCTTACAGTTGTATGACCATAACACAAACTGACAACATCAATACCTACAGCCATATATGATACACGCTATACTTGCGCTGGACGACTTCCCATCATCGCGCAAACTATATAGATTCAAACTAAATGAACATAACTATCATAACTGTAGTAAGTAGTAACTCCCAAAACGATAGAACCATAACATTTACCCTCTGGTTATTTAACATAGCCATAGAAAATCCCGTAAATAAATGGAGGTTTCTAGCTGGGAACATCATCTATTTCTATGGGCCATCTATACCATGGCTATGTTAGTCATAACCAGATGGTACACAAAAAAAAGGTGGAGAGTTGACCCTACTTTGGCGAAGAAAATCTGCCCTTCCTCCAGGGAGGACGTAAAAGACCAAGGCACCCGTAATGGGACACACTTGCCGCTGGCTCAACCACGCCAGAATGCTGGAACGCTGGTATAGTACCTCAATTCACTGCGGAAAAACTAAGAAAATTGGAGCCAAGAAAATTTATGTCCACAGAGATTGGGACAGCAAACAACAGGGATATTGATAGATGTCACAGTTGTAAGTACTATAATGATAAATCATCCTGAGTATAGTGACTGGTTGGTTCAGCAGTCCCCTGAACAAAGTGCTGATGAATTCTGAAGTGGTATCATGATCCCATCTTCGCAAAACCGCAAAGCAGACGAGCCGCTCGGGAGGTTAGAGACATTTAGAGACCCCAAATGGTTGTAAACAGAAACATGGATGATTTCTCAGATGACTTTCCTCATATGGAACCCCTTCTTACAACGGCTATTTGGGATGATTATTTCCTCTTGGAAACCGTGGAAACCCCTTGGATGCCAGTCTATGCCTCTATGATCCTCCAATTCCAAGCCATCCACCCTTAGCTGGCTCAACTGGCACTTTTTGGGTCAATAAATTGAGACCCCCAAAAAGGATACACTTCGTTGGTGTTAAGATACCCATGGATTGAATGCCCAGCACTGGCTTTTGCATGGATTTTCCCATGGATTGTCCCATTTTTTCCTAACCATCTCTGAGCCGTTGTTTCCCATTTACCATGATGATTTTCCCCAAAAAAATATCTGGTTGGTGGTGCAATAACCATCTTGAACAATATTAGTCAATGGGAAGGAGTATCCCATATATTATGGAGGTTGACCTACCCCTCTGAAAAATATGAAAGTCAGTTGGGATGATTATGAAATTCCCATATATTATGGAAAATAATCCAAATGTTCCAAACCACCAACCAGTAAGGGAATATGGCAATTTTCAATAGCTATGTTAAATTACCAGAGGGTAACTTCGGATGATTTCTAGTTGCCACATCTTCCAGGCCATGGGACGTCTAACAAATCGCCGTTTGGGGCTGCGAACACGGGCCTCAAGGGAGGTCCCATTTTGAGCTGACGCTCTTGGTGAAGATGTAGAGAAACCCTAAACCAAACATAGCTATTGAAAATGACCATAGAAATAGTGGATTTACCCATTGAAAATGCTGGATCTTTCCATAGCTTTTTGTATTTTTACCAGAGAATATACAGTAAGAATCAAATCAACAAAAAAAACACATGTGAAGAATGTGGGTGTTAGACATGCTCAGTGCTCTAAACCAAGAATCAGCCAGAATTTTCTCGGATCCAAAGTAGCAAGTTCTGTGGGATACCCGGCCTGGTTATTTTTCAAAACCAGAAAGCTGTGGATGGCCTATAGAAATAGATGAACCGAACCTATTCAAAATAAACTGATTTTCCATATAATATATGGCATTACCAAAGGTTGAATTACCAAATAACAAAAAATCTGGTTGGTGGTATGCCTACCCCGCTGAAAAATATGAGTTCGTCAGCTTGGATCATCATCCCAACTATTGGGGAAAATAAAACCACCAACCAGTTATGATTTTCCTTATAATATTAGCATTACCCAACTTTGACCGGTGTGAAAGGGCTATCTTCGCCACACATGAGTGGGACATGGATACAACGAGAAACACGGGTTGTAAGTTGTAACCAACAACACCGCAGAATGTTATGAACAGAAGCGTAATTGGATATCATGTTGGATTATGATCCCACATATTTCATTATGACATAGTGTTTGAGAGCACCAGTCTAGACACTGATAAACACTACAACTTCCAGGGAACCCTTGGGGTATCAAGCTTCAGCCCCTACTTGGATGTGATCCCAGCTAGAAAGTTGTTCATAACCAGGATTGGTTCACCCAGTTACCTATGGATGAAGAAGCAGTTGGAACTAGCTTAATCGATAGCTCGCTTAGTTCATTGGAAAACCGACCAGTAAGTGGATAATAACCAGAGTAGTACCCTCTTGTTATTTAACGTAGCGAACTGGGACATCACCATTTTTAATACGTAAATCATAATGTTTATCATCTATTTCAATGGGCCATTTTCCAGTTCGCAAACTGTTCAATAACCAGAGTAGTATCTGTTTCCCCGGTGACAAAGCAGAAACCCTACGACCCTTGGGATCCTTGGACCTCAATCCTTTGCTTTTGCCGAAGGGAAGCTGCAACCCCAGCGCAGCTTTTGTGGACCGTTTCATCCTTTTCGTGATGTTCATCATTATGATTATCTGGGCAGTAAGTGGGAGTAAAGTTCCAACTCTATGCCCCCAAACAAAAACATCATAATCGTTTGGATGTTCACTACTCGCCTACCATTTGTCTCACCAGTGTTCACAATTCACTATCATCTCGCAATTACCCTCTGGTAAACTAACCTAACTATGGAAAATCACCATGCTATTAATGGATAAATCCACTATTTCTATGGCCATTTTCAATAGCAAACTGTTCAATTACCAGAGGGTATTCACCATTATTGGAACGATTGTTCACCGTTTCTCACCGTTGTTCCACATTTCTTTCACCATGGTTTCCCCATGTTTTGACCATGTGTTCATCATATTTCAACATGTTTTCACATTTGTTCCCTATCCCACAATGGGTATGGATCCATATACTGGCGAAGGTACCCTCTGGTAATTTAACATAGCTATTGAAAATGGCAATTTATAGTGAGTTTTCCTATAAAAAATTGTGATTTCCATAGTTTTTTGTCTGTTTACCAGAGGGTACTTCCCAAAATCATAGCCCACATACTTCCAAGGTACCCGAATCGACAGGGGTTGACCAAATTTACAGTACCCGTGAAAACACCACCAGGCTGGGGCGGCCGTGCTCGGTACACAACCGGCCATCCAAAGCACAGCGCAGATCTTTGGGACTCGTCGCCAGCTGAGAGAAGAGCGCAGATCTGCGACCTGCGGAAAGGTGCAGGGATTAGCCTCTGGTAAACATACAAAAAACTATGGAACATCACCATTTTTGTATGGGAAAACTCACTATTTCGACTGGGCCATGTTCAATAGCAAACTGTTCAACTACCAGAAGGTACACACTTTTCTGTCTTAAATGGGTTGATTCAAATGGGGGTTATATCGAGTTCTAGTTTTTTCATGGGGATGAAATAAACCTAAATAAACCAACGAAACCACATCACGTCTGGGGGGTACCACCTTGTAGATATTACTGTAACTATCCCTATGGATCCAGTTGTACCTTCTTAGGAAATACGACTGGGCTATGCGGCTATGATTTAGGGAGTGTCAGCCGTACTGTACCTTCTCAGACAGTGTTTGGATCCATAGGGATGTTATATGATACACATATTATTGCAATATGTTACAATATTATAATGTTGATTGATATCCTTATCCCGATGATTGATAATATTCACATTCAGCCAAACCTACAAAGTGGTGCCCCAATGTGTGCAAGAAAAAACTGCTTTCCACCAACAACAACAACTTTGGCGGCAAAATCCCTCACTTTCTTTATCCTTTTCTTGCTTGTGAACCCTCGAAAAAAAAAAAGGAAAACTCAGCTGCCCCCCGGTGCCTAAGGTCTTTGGCCCCGGCGCTGGCACGTTCAGATCACCCAAGGGACCCGAGAGTTTTGCAGACCTCGGTGGGGCGAAGCAATTCGCACCTGGCGTGACATGTAACAACTCCACCACAAAGTAACCACACGTCAAGTGAAATTTTCATCATTGAAAACCACCAAAAAATCATCAAACGGTTCAATAAATACTGAAAATCCCGCACTCATCACAAGAATTTCTGGTGTCAGCATTCAAGTTCATCCAGAGCTACAATGCGATGCCCTATGGTTAGCCCAAGTTGCTTTATAACTCCAATTGAACTTTGCTTTTTATTAGATACATCAAACTACAAAAAATATTGGTTACAGACCAACAAACATCGCTGGAGGGCACCACCTTGAATCAAATGAATCCATGATATCCCATTTCCAACCCCATCAAGTTCAACAACACTTTGATTATTTTCTTTCCTTGGATTTTTGTCTTGAGGTCTGCGGTGTTTCTCGAAGTGCCGTTGCTGGCTGTAACCCGCGACTTCACCCTTCACAAGTTCTTGCAACCACAGTAATCCACATGAGATGTGGCGTACTCTGCCAACACCTTGCCTGTGGCGTACGAATGCCATTGCGCTCTTTATGAATCGCATCAGAGTTCCAGCTGCTGCATTTCCTTCCAGTGATAAACTCAACGATGCACCTGTTGTCATGGCCACGTACTCGGTCGAAACCATGACGAAAGCACAATTGACCACTTTGACTGCGGGTCAAAGTGTGTAGTAACACTCCATTCAGGTAAAAGTGGGCTACGCTCACACTTTTCCTTGTGCGGCGATTTCCTGCCCAATCTGAATCTGTAAAGATTTCCAGGAGATCTTCAGCCGTGCTCTGTATGTCCTTGTCCCGAGGATCAAGCACACTTCTTCCTGGCCGGGCATGTTTCGTTGGTGTGGCTAAGCCATCAGCCAGATGCAAAAAATCCCACCCCGGTCTACAGGGACCCCCAAATTTCATGGTTCAGAAAATAAGATGATCAGATGTGCCATCAAAGTTGCTTGAATTTGAGGTACCTTCCATTCATGAAACAACCCATGTGGAGGTTTCCTAAAATGGGGTATCCCCAAATCATGGAATAATAGACCATGTTTGTATTTAAACCTATGGTTTTGGGGATCCACCATTTTAAAACCCCCCAATATCACATTTCTGTACCCCCTGATGTACAATCCTAGTCAATCTTATTCAATTATGGTTGGCTGTATAAAATCCATTCTAATCCCTTTTTTCTCAGAAAATCTACCATTTTCGCTGGTTAAATAGCACTGTTCAATAGCACCCAGTAATCATTCAATGGAAAATCCATCATTTATAGATGTTTCTTCCAAGCTGTAAACCTCCATTTAGTTCAGGGAACTTCCATTGCTACCTTTGATGACACCTGAGAGATCTCCATAGGCATAGGAATCTATTGAATTGATAAGTTATCACTCTTTTAAGGGGAACTCCCCTAATTCACCAACCAAATTTATAGATAATTGTCCACATTTTCAGAGCTAGAAACCTCCATTCTGTTAAGGCAATTTTCATCCCTATGGATCCAAACACTGTCTGAGAAGTTACTTAACCCATCCTAATCCTCTACATCATACCCCAAGTACTTCCTAAGAAGGTACAACTGAATCCATAGGGCATTAATGGGGGGGTTCTGCATCGCCAGGGCACTTGCTGACCTCCACTGCCGCCTCCGCTGCCAACACTTCGGCCGTCGCTCCCGCTGCGTCTTCGGCCTGCAGGGATGAGCGCCGAAGCGAGAGGACGTCATCCGAAACCATGGCTTTTGACCACGAAGAATGGAAGTGAGGGGATTCCATCAATTCCAAACGCTCTCAAAGGGGGCTCCCCAGACCAAGGTGATACGGCGATGCGCACCTCCTGTTGCTCAGTTTCCCATTCATGTCCCCAAGTTGCCAGTTCCACATCGTCCACACCACCTGACCGCGGATGAGATGAGACTGGACTGGATTTCACGATAGGAAGATATATAGAAACTACCAAAAACAAACATGTTTCTTAGTTTCTTGGAATCGTCTACACTCGTCTACCCTGTGGGAATCGATGTCCACATAGAACATGGAAAATCACCATTTTTTGTTTGACAAGTAAGTGGGTGTTTACCATCCCGCAATCAAACGTGGCTGGCTCGGAAATCCCCTAAACATGAAAATAAATGCTTAAATGGGGAAATCAATGAATCATATACCCTCTGGTAATTTGTTACATAGCTATTGAACATGACCATAGAAATAGTGGTTTTATCAATTCACAATGGTGATTTTCTATAGCTACGTAAACGTTTACCAGAGGGTAAATGGAAGATTGTCCATTGACACGTTTGAAAAATATGAGTTCGTCAATGGGAAGGATGACATCCCATATACGAAATGGAAAATAAAACATGTTTGAAACCACCAGGTAGATATGATATATCCACCACGGGTCCTATACATAGAGTACTGTAATCATTTAAAACCAACACAAACCTCTCCTTTCGGCCCACTTTGCACTCATTACAGCATCATTCCGGGACAGTGATGCATAAATCAACGGCGCCTGGCAAAACGGAGCTGAAACCCTCCACTTTGGGCGTCAAGTGTGCGATGGCGTCAATGTCCTCCGTTTTCGGAAACACATTGCATCTGAAGAAGAAAACAACCTTCTGGTAAACTAAGATTTTTTTAGTATGTTTCAATGTGTTGTAAATCAACTATATTAGAAATGGCATGAAATGGCCATGTTCAATAGCTATGTTAAATTACCAGAGGGAAATCAGTGACAAACAAAACACTTGATCGAAATCGTTGACATTGCATGAAATCGTTGATCGAATAGTGTGGTTTTCGTTTTTTTGGGTCGATTTTGTCTTGACATGGATAAAACCCCTGGAGGTCAAACGGAAGAAAACCACAAAGTATCACTTGAAATCACCAAGTGAATGCGCAAATTCCGGCCAAGGACATGATACCCTCTGGTAAACAAACAGTTTGCTATTGAAAATGGCCATAGAAATAGTTGATTTACCCATTAATAGCATGGTGATTTTCCATAGTTATGTAAACGTTTACCAGAGGGTACTTACTGACCCTCGACGTGAGACCAAAGAGATGGATCTCACCATGTTTTGGCGATGGGTTGGGGTGTGGGGTAGGGTGCGACTAAAACGTTCATGGTCCTTGGAGTAAAATATATGAAGTAAAGTAGAGCACAGTGGCGTAGAATAGAATAGAGTCCAGTAGAGCAGAGTGGCGCAGATTAAATTAGAGTCTAGAATGGACTGAGAGTAGACCAGAGTAGATTGGAGTAGAGTAGACTAGAGCAGAGTAGACTAGAGTAGGAGAAAAGTAGGAGTAGAGTGCAGTAGAAAGTAGTGAATGCATATTATTCAATAATGTTGGTTATATTATATTGATATTTAATGGTTGGATTGCCATGTTGGATATATTATCATAGCGTTATAAATATAGATATTGTATATATGTATATGATTGTATATAATTATACAGTATCATAGTCTGGTTGGTGGTTTCATCCCCTCTGAAAAATATGATTTCGTCAGTTGGGATTATGAAATTCCCAACTGAATGGAAAGTCATAATCCAGCCATGTTCCAAACCACCAACCAGTAGTTATATGATCATTACTTATCTCCCAAACTTATAGAATTTTCCCTAGCCGTAGCCTACAGCCCTAAGCACTTAGATGGGCCATGGGATTAACGATTCCTGGTTAGTAACTGGGGATAATTATAACCCTCTATATCCCAATGAAATAATCCATTTACTAACTAGTTAACTAACTCCATGGCCCATCTAAGCAGACATTTCGTCCTTCTGCCGTTTCGTAGTTTCTTCATCCGTGGACGTCTCCGTCGACTCCGTCGGCCAGAGCCCCAGCTCTTCGATGATGGGCCACGCCGCCTCGCGATCGGAGCTTGGGGAATCTGCTGGTCAGATACCCGGCCTGGTAAACGCTGACACTTTGCGAACTGGAAAATGGCCCATGTAGAATTGATTTACCCAGCTATAAAATGGCGATTTTCCATAGTTATATTAGTTTACCAGATGAAATGGTGATAAAGTGGTGATAATACTGTCATTTATAGGGATATCATGAGAAAAATTAAGGGGATAGAATGGGATTTCATGGAAATTAATGAGACTTAATGTGAATCTATGGGGATAGTTTACCACTTAAAAACTATATACTGATATAATGGTCCTCCAATACGAAAAAATATATTTTGTGGGTTTAACCAACAACAATGGATATTTATAGGGATATCATGTGGATACAGTCAGGATATCATGGGCTATGATAGGATATAATAGGATTTACCCTCTGGTGATTTAACATAGCAAAATCACCATTATTTAACAGGTAAATCAACTATAGATGGCCCATCTATACCATAGCAAACTGTTAGTTTACCAAAGGGTATTGGTCATACATTCATACATCATGTATTGGGTGATATAATGAAGATTATATAGAATGAGTATAACCAGAAAAGGACATATATTGATGCATATTCATGGAAAGATAAGGACAACTTGGAGATTTAGCCAAGGCCAACAATCATTGATATTCACGGAGATGTACTGGGGAAAGACTGGGCAAAACAGGAGATTCGGCAAAAAAACTAAGGATTTTTCTGGAAAAAAAAAAACTCAGGAACGGGCTCCCAAATGATAGGTAAGTTGGAATTTGTGGGCGATTTATCGATTTTTTTAAGTTTACAAACAAATAAACATAACTTGGAGGTCCCTTCCTGTTGGTTACAATACGAGGATATAATGGGAACATTCCATCCATAACGAGATAAAAATCGGAAAAAAATCGCGAACCACCAGAGAGTTGCTGGAACAAACCCTTGTGAGAACAACCATGATCCTCAATGGTTCTATATTACTATTATGATCTATTATGATCCTCAATGGTTCTATAGATCATCTATATACTACTATTTCTATAGAACCATAGAACAAACCAGTATAGTTGCTGGATCCTCAATGGTTTTATATACTATTATGATCTATTATGGATGAACCAATATTTATGATCCACTATGGGGAAGTGGCTGGTATTTATTTGTGGATCAAACATAGTCAGTGGGTTGCGCAACCCCATTAATCATTCACTTGTGAAGCAATGAATACTTCTTCTGGAGTAACTCGGCAAATAAGAGGGAACACATGGATTGATGGTTGACGGAAAAAACATTCGGGTTTCCTCAACACACGATGGGGAGTTGCTTATTTACCTGAGAAAAAAAACAATGATTCAATCCACAACCGTGATTTACCGGATTTACTCAACAATCCTGGGGACTCTCAAACAACATAACCCAACGAAAAGTATATTCAAAATAGGCTATCTATGTGTCGTCTTATAATGTCAGCCTGGATTAATAAACCCCTAGGTTGTTTAATTGGGAGGGTACCATTTAAGTATGAGATTATGACTATTGGAGGAGTACCACCCTAATTAATAAACCATGGTTTATTAATCTGGGTTGTCATTATCTGTGATACTGGGCAAGCTTCCCTCCCTGGATGACAATTCGGTAGAGGCCTCGATGATCCAAAGGCGCCTTTGGGTCTCCTGGATTCCGCAAGACTTGGGTAGTGCTTGGTGGCTCAGCCCATAGTTCGTACAGAAAGTGGTTTATGACCCTACGTAGGACAAGCAGGGTTAGTCAAGTTATGACTGAGGTGAACTAAGCCACTTGCAATTCATAGGCTAAACCAGCAGGTTCCAAGTTGAACCTTCATTGGGAACTTCTGCAACAACTGGAGATTTAGCAGGCAAGAACCAGGATCTAAGACAAAGAACTGAGAATTTCCGACACCGCGCATGTTCAGGAGTTGGATATTGCATCGAACAAGTTCCAAAGCAAATGTTGTGATTTCGAATAGTAATAAAAATAATAACCGCCCTTTCTTATCATGCTTCCCATATTATAGTGCATTATATATATATAATATTATATTATATATATATATATATTATTGTATATATATATATATATTATATTAAATATTATATATATGTATAAACAGCTTGTATAAATAATCTATTGTATCATTCTATTGTATCATCATCCATGTCGTTACAAAAAGCCAACGTTTTTCTACGTTTTTCTCAATCTCCTCAGGAAACTTCTCCTGCACCGCCTCCTGACTCTCGGCTCAGCCACAATGGCACCCCAGGGGCCCCGGATTTTTTTCAAGGCACCCCATGGATGGTGACATGAAATTTGCAATAGATATACCCAAATGCTGTTTTTATCATGGTTTAATGGTGGAAAACCATAGGAAAATGGTGGTAAAAAATGGTGGTTTAATGGGGTTCAACCAACAAAATGGTGATTTTAATGGGATATACCCTCTGGTAAACGTTTACAGTTTTCTATTGAAAATGGCCATAGAAATAATTGATTTATCCATTAAAAAATGGTGATTTTCCATAGTTATGTAAACGTTTACCAGAGGTTATTTACCTACATTTGAGTGATTTATGAGGTATATAAATGTTGGTAAATATTCCAGCACCATGGAGCATATGGGAGAATATGGTGATAATTCCAGGGATAGTAATAATGTGGTGATATATATATATATATTGCAAATAATAGTGATAATAATAGTGGTTTAATATCATATGGTTTATATCTATGTTTATAATAATGATGGTAAGATCATTTATAGTGATAGATACAATATGATGTTAAAAGAATCGGTGACATGATTAGTCATCTAATGGTCTAATGGTCCCATTATTTGTGACAATCTATCTATCTATATATATATAATATTATATTATGGTGTCACAAATAGATGAGTCATAAATACGAAAATTATCGTACTAGTCACTAATCATTACCATGATTATCTAGTGGCTGTCAATCCCCTACTGGACATTACTAGGCAGGCTGATTTCTACAGGCTGGTGGGTATTAGGGGGATGGGATACGGAACAACATAGTATGTTTCACACCTATAAAGTCGTGATGGTATTTGGATGTAATTGGTGCTTAATGATGGTTTAATGGTGAACATATGTTTTCAAGAAAGAATATGGGAATTCATTTGCGTGGAGTTGCTTTAGGAACCCCTAAATAACAAGGACATGTTCATATATAGTCCATGTAGATTCCCCAAGTAGTGGATTTCCATTGGGAAAATGCATCCGTCTTCAGCAAATCAAGGTAAAAAAATAGGGGACTTCGATGTTTCCTTGCAATTCTAAGGATGAACTGAGTTGATCTCCATTTCTCAGCCACCTGCAGTTCGTCTTCCATGTGTCCCCCATTCATGTCGAGTTTTTGTCCACAACAAACAGGATTAAATGTGCATGCTCGCCATCTATTTCATATGTTTGTTACCCAAGGGTATTTGACACTTGACTCTTCACCGCACCACACGTTGGGTTGAAAAAAAACTCTGAACGGATACGTTGCTAGGGCTCATTGCTGGTCATCATATATGCCAAAACGTCCTCTATACTTAGCCACGTGAATGTTTGCTTTACAACGGTACATCTTGGTAAATCTTCCCTACGTTGACCCCAAACTTATCCCATTCTTTTTGCCAATTTTGGTCAAATCCCAAGTGTTCCTGGCTTTAAAGACCAGGTGTCCATCCTGTTTCCCGGGTGAAACCCTCAAAATCCACGATTTATTTTAGGTTAACCAGTTTCGATCTCAACAACTAATTCTTCCACCCCCCCAGGTTGGATATGCATCAAGATTTCAATGCCAAAGGTATGAAACACCAGTTAACCCCCTCAAAAAAACAAATCCATCCATCATTATCATTTTTCCCTAAGAAAGCACCATCATGTGGCTAGGTTTAAAGCCATCAATGGTCCAGAAACATGGCGGCACCTTCTGAACTTCGTCCATGGCGGCTAAGGCATCCACCAGTGGCGTCTGGAGATGGTGTGGGTGTCGTGGGACCATGGGTTTTTCTTTGTGACATACACATAATATATAGATTCTAATAGATAAAATCAATCAATCAGAATGTTGAATATCTATTCCAATTGCTATATGATATATATATATATAGATACATATTCCACACATTTTGACTTGATGACATTCCATATCTATGTATACATATATATATATATGTGTCATTGTATATCAATAACCCGAAATAAAGCCATTTGGGGGCGTTACCCCTTACATTCACCATGTTTCCAGGGAGAACAGTGAGGTCTTGACGAAATTTACCCAAATGGTTAAATCATTATCTATGGTATTTATACTGTATACCTATGACATATGACATATATCCCATGTTTCTGGGTCAATCATTCAAGTCGATTTTACCCATCGATATCTCATTCAATCAGAATGTTAAATGGTTACATCACTTAAATCCTTAAGTAGATCATCGTTTTTGATGGTTCAATCCCAATTTTTGGAGCAACGTGGGTAACCCAAAAAACTTACCAGTTGGGAATGGCGTTTACCACCCATAAAAATGGTGATGACTTGGGGATGGTTTATGGCATTGGGTTTACCACATTGTATAGGATATTCCCCCTAGGAAAATGATGATTTTACCATAGGAACATGGCGATTGATTGAATGGGTTTAGATTATATCAACCCTCTGTTTGTTGGCAATTAGTAGCCTCTGCTAAATTAAATTGACAGTTCCACCCGTGGAAACTAATTCCAAACCCCTATTTGGCAGGGCCTATGTTCATTTACTGGAGGGTAATTTTTTGTATAGGATAGCAAGTTTGATATGTTTTCAAGTTGTTGTTCATGCAAACTTTGTAATATGTTAATATGTTCAATAACATGATCATGGTGTGTATACGCATATCATATATATATATATATATATAT
>Ga0126342_10003840_pt1 | contig 25202 bp, 22 predicted proteins | sample Cyp1metagenome_FD_92528 | JGI IMG/M metagenome (GOLD analysis project Ga0126342, IMG submission 92528) | Coral microbial communities from Lord Howe Island, Old Settlement Bay, Australia - Cyphastrea 1 metagenome | ecosystem: Host-associated > Invertebrates > Cnidaria > Coral ... | reverse complement strand
TATCTAATCTATCTAATCTATCTAATCTATCTAATCTATCTAATCTATCTAGTCTATCTAGTCTATCTAGTCTATCTAGTCTATCTAGTCTATCTAGTCTATCTAGTCTATCTAGTCTATCTATCTATCTATCTATTTATCTAATCTTCTATTTATCTATCTAGCTATGAATCTATCAATCTATGAATCCATCCATCCATCGCTCTATTTATTCCATTCTATTCGATGCTATGCTATGCTATTCTATGCATTTCTATGCAGTTCAATGCAATTCTATGTTATTGCATGCTATGCTATGCTATGCTATTGTATTCTGTTCTCTTCTGTTCTATTCCATTCCATTCTATTCCATTCAATTCTATCTAATCTATCTTATCTATCCAATCCATAATCTATTCTATAATCATTATAATTTATTATATTCTATAGTGTATTCTTTAATTTGCTCTATAATCTATTCTATATATATAATCTTTCCTATCCTCGCACATCCTATCCCGTCCTATCCTATCTGTCTATTGCCTACATATGCAAACAGAGTTTAACAGGATATAAAATGGATACGCGAAAACCCATTTATTCTGACGGGGGAAATGATGATCAATAGTGAGATTTTTGGAGCCACGACACCAGGACCTTGAGGAGGAAGAGCTGGGGTTGCTGGCCTTCGCCTGACGGTTACGGTGATTGCTGTAGACTGGCAGCATATGCTTCTGGCGGTGGATCAGAAAGGACCGAAAGATGGCGCCGGCGAAGCCTTGTTTTTTTTGTCTCCGAATCTGACGGCATCGGCATTGATGGAAGGGAGATCTTTTCTCCTAGAAGTTGCCCTTTTCATTGTCTGAACAACCGTGGGGTGAAGCGAAGGTGCAGATATTGGTGGAGTTACAAAGCTTGCTGGCAGGTATCACCATCACCTCTGCTGCCACTTTCTGCTCGTGGAGAGCTGACGACAAGGAGTGCAAACTGGGCCCGTAGCTTTGTCGAAGTGCTCTCTGGGATGAAATTTCACATCAACGCTCGCTCTCAAGCTTGGTGGATGCATTGTTTGCCAAACTTCCAAGAAATGCTCTTCAATACCGAACGATTCATATTAATACTATTAATATGGAACGTCTCGAGTCCTGCTTAATTCAAGGACTTTCACATGAACTTGATTGACACGCCTGGCCACGTTGATTTCACTATTGAGGCGCGGTGATTTTGTTGAATGACAGGCCGAACCGGTGGACAAATGGAGATGACAACAGATGGTCGCTGTGGCCTTGAATCCAGCAGGGTTCCTCTGGCGAAGGTCGAGCGGGCTTTGCGCGTCCTGGATGGAGCTGTTCTGATTTGCTGCGGTGTTGGAGGGGCCAAGGTCTAAGGTGACTCTTGTGCACTCCAAGTTCAGATTGCTGGGGCGAGTTCGAACTACAATAGACTCCAACCCAGCCAGACACCACCCGCAAAAGCAGCTAAGATGTTTGCAGCTAAGGTCCAGAGCCAAACCATCACTGTTGATAGACAGATGAAGCGATATGAGGCGCCTCACTTTGTCAATTTGCCAACCAGGTGGAAGCCCAAAATGGATCAAAATGGTTGAAAGACTGGGCACACTTGGGTGAAGCCTGCAAATCCATTAAAAAACATCATTGAACTCTTTTTTTGAATACTGTGATGGCAGAGACATAGGATTGAGACAGAATCCACCTCGGATGATCTGTCGTGAGAGGTGCCTCGTGTGATCTTCATCAACAAGCTTGATCGTTATGGCTCGGACCCCTTCTTGGCCAGGATACTCAGATACTGTGCTTCATGACTCACGACCATGAACAATCTGTCACGGAAGTAGATGATGTTGATGTTGTTGATGTTGATGTTGATGTTGATGTCGAATCGATGTTGTTGGCGTTGTTTTTCGTTGTTTAAGTTGTTGGTGTTATTTGCTGTTGTTTGTGTTGTTTGTGCTGGCATTGATGTTAAAGCTGATGTTGATGTTGAGTTCCTTGATCATGACTATGATGCTTATCACTGATATAATGATTCCTGCCATTGGCTACTTCACAGACATGAATCGGTCCGAGCTGGAAGGTGCTGGGACAGATTCGAAAAAAACTAGGTTGTAGCCTCAAGAGCTGCTGTCATTTTCTTTACAGTACCCTGCAGAAATGACGAAGATGCAACAGAATACGTGGCATATGAGTCTTGGGATGTGAGATTCCAGTGCGTGTCTTTCCGTGATAATCTCAAGCTTGAGGAGGTACTCGTAGCAGCTGTTTTGCAGGGGTGTAATATGACAAAATGGTGATCTTGGCATGGATTGTTTGCTGAGACCAGGTCTCACTGTTCAGCCTGTTCAGCTGCCTATTGGGGAGGAGGACAACTTCAAAGGCGTGGTGCAGCACCAGTGGTTACGCGCTTACGCCTTCTTGAGGACAAGTGATTCAATTCAGTGATTGAGACCAAAAAGCCCAAGAGTCATTTCATGTTCTCAGCTATGACTGGATTGTTCAAATACCTACAATATCCCAATCATAACCTTTTGTTCGCAGGGTGCCTTCAAGCTTGTTTTGCGTTGCTGACCTCGCCAAGCTCAATTGTTCACAAGCTTCGAGGGCAACAAGCTGCCGCCTGCGCAGGTATTTGTGATTTAGTGTCCCAACAAGCTGCCGCCTCAGAGGGAACCCAAATGGATTGGAGGATTGGTGCACAATGGGCAAACCTTGGGGAATTTATTAAGAATGACATGTACACAGTACACACCGAATTGTATGAAAATGCTGATGATTACTTGTTTAACAAGTGCGGTTAGGCACCAGTAGTATGGGCAGACTAGTTGAAGCTTCATCTTTTTCGGCTTTGCACAGCCAAGGCCAGCTTTTTCGAGGGCAAGGATGGTATCAGCCAGGGCTTTGGAGTCGGAAAAGACAGCTATTTAGCATGATGCACCATTCTGACCTGTCGGCAGCGACTCACACTCGAAAATCTGATCAATGTTGGATGGTTAGATGACAACTACCAACCAAGCTATGGCACCCTGACAACCCCATTTTTAGCCTCCAGTGCCATTGTGCCATTGCGTCGTGGGTTGCCACAAGGTCGACGCTTTGCCGAGATCCCCGACAATATGAAGGAGAAGGTCATTTCCGGTGTCAGAAGTCGTGTGAACATTTGAGTGTCTCTGAAAGTGCGGTATACCCACTTAAATTGCCATTTAAATTTGGAGCGGGATAATGATGATTGTGTGGCCGTTAACCAGTGGATTTAGGGTTGCCCCTAATTTCAGACAAAGCCATTTACTGGATGTGTCCCCAGAATTGGGAGCCGCAAAGGCAGCAGAAAAAGCCGACGTCAAGCTGCTCTGGTGAGGTAGCTGAGCATCGAGCAAATCTCCTGGAGACCCTTGCCGATCTTGATGATGAGTTTGCAGAGGTTGGGCCTGGTGAAAGAAAAGGGATGCTTTTGGCCATTGAGTGTCTGCCAGTACTCAGTAGCACAAGCCTAGCTCTACGTCAGTTCAACTTGTCAAGAATTGCGGAGTGAAGCAGAATGAGGATGCAGAGTTGTCAGTGCGCGAAAAGTTGCCTCAACAAATGAGCAGTGTTCAAAACCCTGGTTGGTTGATGATTATAGGGTTATATAGGGGATTATGCTACCCAATATACTCAAATTCTGCACCTGACACAATGGGTCACTGCTTTAGCTTTGTGTGCCAGGTGTATCTCGAGAACGAGGACGTGCCAGAAGATGCCATCCATGTAAGGGGAGCTCAGCGAGACGGGACATTGACCCCCACAAAGAATGGAGGGTCAAAATGGGGGATACTGCGACACATGGCCATTAATAAAATGGGGTAATGATGTTTGAGGTTTTGGCCGTTTTGGCCCCCTGGTTTTGGAGACACCCAGTTAGGTGACCATAGCATCCGTAGCTAGAGGCGATCGGTCTCACGTTCCCTGTTGGGTTGATTGAAAGATGCTTGCGATGGCGGTGACGACACTGATGGTGGTGGTGGTGGTTGCGATGATGACGACGGTGATGATGTTTAGTATTGTTAATGAGTATGATGAAGATGTTGATGAGTGCTGAGTGCTGAGTGCTGAGTGCTGAGTGATAAGCGAACAGTGCTTGGTCCATTTCTGATGTCTTCAGGCTCGGTAGAACCGTGTGGCTCTCAAGCTGCCTGGCACTTGCAAGCTGTTTGGCTCACTGATAGTTCCGACGAAACTGGCGAGAGCCATGGAGGATCCAAGCAGACCCTCGGCTTTGGTACTCCATGCTACTCGCACAAAATGGCACTGATAGGGGGTATGAGAACATTGCAGGTTAAACTGTTAAACCATGTTCAACCATTTCAAAGCAGCTTCACAACTCATAGGTTTTTGTTCTGGAGCTAGATTTCATTCCTCCAGGACTTGCAGCTAAGAAAATACCTGCAAGGGGAACGAGCCTCAAACGCAACTGCAACAACGAATTGAGGTTCATCAAGACCAAATCTAAAACGCAACTCCGTTTTAATGTGCACTCTCTCCACTGCAAAAGGACGTGCTTCGAGCCCCCCACAGCCCAAGGGAACCAAGCGGCAAGCAACGACATACCGTACGTTTGGGCTCAAGATTCCTCCTGGAATCTGAATGTGGTGGACTGGCGTTGAGGTCCCTTCATGTTCTCAGTTTGGACAGGAACAAAGTTTTTGTCTTTTGAACAAATCTAGACAAAGTGCTACTGCGTACACCTCCATCGACAATAGCTGCGCAGCTGTTACAACGATCATCAAAGATCTATCCTTTCTAAGCATTTCATCTCAAGGAAATGATGCAGAGGACTCAGAGGACTGCAATGAATGAGCTTTGCAATGCATACTCTGCCTCAAGGGGAGACCTGCATGGGTACTTTGCGGAAGCAGATAAATTGTCCAAGTGGTGCACTCCTTGTTTTCCAGAGCCAAACTATGAAGTCGCAGGAGATGCTCAGAACTCTTACTGCGGAGGCCGGGCGTCCAGGTTGTTGACACCATGTGCGTTGCGGGGTCCTGTAAGGATCCACATTGTTGTCATTGTTCAATGGTAGGGAGATGAGATGAGATGAGATGAGAGCATTTGTGGTTGTCGGGCAAGTAAGGGTATGTTTGCTCTTCGTGTTGTCATTTTGTGTAGGGCACAGAAACCATCGTCAGTCACTGGCCTGGAGGAATTTTGTGGTGAGGAACCGACAAGCTTCCTGGAACAACACAGATTCAGAAGGCCAGACCTTGCTTTTTCAATTTTGCTTCGGTCTCGGATCACCTTTGGTAATATAGAATCGGTATTAATAGTTACCTGTACTACTGACTGCACATAGACAGAAAAAGCAACCCGCAAGCTGGATCAACCTCATTTTGTTTGATTTTTCCCTCGCAGCAAGTCAGAACTGAAGATTCAGGGAACTAAATCTTGGTCTCTCCTCGTCTCGCTTGTGGATTGAATTCTGTTTGCGGCACAGAATTTTGAAATAATATTTATTACATACAACGGTGGCGTTCCAGCTGAAACACATACTTAGGTGCACGAAGAAACCCGCAGACTACTTTTTTTGATCATTTTTCCCCTATTATATTTCTCAAGCAGCCTTTTGTTGTGTTTTAGGAAGCCGTGGTTTAGGTGTGTGAGCCAACGCTTTGTAGTGACCATTGCCTTTCTTTGTTTGGGAGCCTTGGTGGCACATGCTTCTTGTGGCAAAGAAAGAGCTTTGGCCAAGATGCTTGAGACTTAATGTTAAGCCTGTTAAGCTATTCGAATAGATGCAGAAATTGACCTGACCTAAACTTAGACCCGAGCCATGCGATGCAGAAACGCAGAGAGACGCATCCGAGCAGCCCATGGGGTCCATGGCAAAGGTATTTTTGGGCTCAGCCTGACGCTGCGACCTGAAGGCCTCCCAGCTGTCAATGTGGCTAATAAAATGGGTTTCCCATCCATCTGGAAACGGCCAAATTTATGGTTGTTTCAACAGCATGTTGAAGTCTCAACACGCACTGCAGCTTTTGTCTGTTTTCTTATTGCCTTCGCACAGGACAGTCTTCTTTTCCCAGCAGGACTGAAGGGTTTACCAATCCATCGAACGATAGTGATTAATATACCGATTATATATAAGGATCCCCATTGTGGGATGGATTACCATACCCCCCAAAACATCCCTGTATTACGATGTTATCATGTTTCGACCATGGCACATATCGGTTTCTCACCCCTTTGAGATCTTCCCCAGCGCATCTTCAGGACAGCTTCGCGCATTCAGGCGACTGGAGGGTGCCCAGAGAATGTTGCCTGTATGATGTCGAAATGAAAGGAGTCCGTTTCCACTGCTCCAAGTTTGCAAGAACAGGTTCTGTATCATTGGATTGCAATCCTTTCCAGCACAAAGTGGTGTAGAAACTCCTCCATTGCCCTCATTGCACTGCCGAGAATTCTGACGACGTTCCAGAAATGACCGGCTTGTCAAGGGCCCAGGATCAGGGTGTACCCCAAAACCGATCGACCATCAAATGGTCAAGAATGGTCATTTTTAGTGTTGTGACTATATTTGTTCTGAGGATGTATGCAGAAGCAGCATGATCAAATGATCCGAACATCAATTCAAAAACAATCTGGAAGCTTGAACAAACTTTGGATTATTTCACAAAGATTATAATTTATATACTAACCAGCCAACTGTTTGCTTATTTCACCACTTGATTAACTTTGTTCTTGAACCAAGAATGAAGACCTCCTCATCTCTGCCAAAAACCCAGCGAGGCCATACCTCGACCTGGCAGAAAAGGCCAAGGTCATCGCAGTGGCGGAATCAGACAGCTATATTACGGCTACATATAAAGCTGCATAGATGAAGAATGGTTAAGTTAAGAACTCCGTTAGGAGCCAAAATCTCGGCCTCAATCCCTACAGCTTCGCCGGTCTCGATGAGGTGAATAAGACTTCAGCGAAAGCAGCTCCAAAGACGAACGCGACCAAGAGCACGACTAAGAACACGACCACGACGACAACCACGACAACAGTCTTGCACCAAGAGCTTGTTTGTCATTCTCATGGAGGGCTGTCCCAAAATGTAGAACTCCATTCCATCCCATAGTTAGCCATAGTTTATCATCATTTTCCACAAAAGAATTGCCATCAAATGGGATCCTGATATCCATTCATTAAAATATTAAAGGAGAAACCAACGGATTGCCTGGCTGTTGGCTGATGTTAGGCTCCTCCTGCTTGGAATTCTAGTGCCACAGTGTCTAAGCCCCGCACTCAGCAAGGAAGCTTCTCAGCGCAGTTAAGTCGATGCCATGTTTGTTGTGGTCAGGGCGCCAAGCCTGTTCTGCTTCGCCTTGATGATTCCCAACGGTCCGGAAAGGGGTGGGTGAGCCCAGCTGTGGGACAGGCAAAACTTCAGAAGTCCTCAGGCTGTCCACGTACTGCATCCGCAAAGCTCTTTCTATCAGTTAGCCAAAGCCAAGATCCACACCAGTTTTTTTTGATCTCCCATTGTAGCTTAGGCCTTCTCGAGACTGCAGCACAGTTGAAGGCAAAGCGTCTAAGTGTGAAAATGTGTGAAGTCATGGCGGGAGACAGGCATGGGCTTGCCTGAAAATTGAGCATCCATTCTTCCATCCCATTGTTGGAAACCTCCTTTTTCATTGAAACCTATAGAAACATTGTAAATGTTCTGCTTAAATCCTTCCACCGCCTGAAATGGAAGTTTGAGTCGCGAGCACATGTTGCGATGCGACCAGACAAGCCTCTTTGCCTGCGACGACCACGCCATCTTTAGCAATGTCCCAGGGAAGGCAGGGCCAGGGGTGATCGATCTCAGAGACAAAAGTTCACTAAAGTTTCCAGAACATTGTGGAATTGTGCTCTCAAGCCTTTCTTGAATTTCCAGAACCTTTGCCATTCTATCAGCAATTGAGGAATTTCTGTCGTTTACTTCAAGTTGCTTGCGCTAGGGCAGCTAGGCTTGTAGCCACCTTGAAGGGCGTGACCTGTTTCCACTGCCAGGTATGGGGCACTCCGATTAGTGCCCGAGGCTGAGGTGAAAAAGAAAGGACTTTGGTGACCGAGCAACAGCGGAATGGCAGAGCAGGAGCCAGTGCCTGACCAAACAAAATCGCAACCAATATACAACTGGTATATTATAAACTATACATATACACACTAATAGATACAATAATATCTAGCAATGCTTGTGCCAATCGAAGCCTTGACACACTTCCTCGTCGCTGCGCACACGCTTGCAGATTGCAGTCACCATACGGCTGGTTTTTCGCCATTCTTACTGTTCTAACGGGAAGACAGCAGTGTTGGCCCAGGTTCTGTGGAATGTGAACCTTTGGTGTTTCTGCCTCAGACTGCAGTGCCTAAGCCCCCCTGACCGAGAAACTGCTGCCCATGAGGCGATAAGCAGCCCATGCCCACATGGGCAGGTGGTGCTGGCGCTGCTGGCCCTTGGTCAGCAGCAAATACCAAGGTGACCACCTCAGTTCAACAAAAACAAACCGAAGAAAGGTTTGTCGAAATCTTAAATCTTACAATCCTGGATTCTGTTTGGCATTGAAACCGACCGTCGCAATGACATGACCAAATATATCCACACATTATTTGGACATTGAAACGTCAAGCGAGGGACATGTCTAGAACTCTGGAGAGTTGGTTCATGGGAGAGATCCACCAGCTTTCTGCAGTGGCGACATTTGGAAAGGTGTTCACAATTGTTTGGGACGCTGTCCTAAACGTCCCAGCCTTGGCTCCTGCGAGGGGAAATCTTCTTCAGATTTGTTGCAGATGTGAACGCACCCCCACCTTGAAGTCGCGTTGCTTTTGAACAGGATCCGCGTTGGAAGAAGCATGATTGGAGTCTTGGAAGCAGTGGGAAGCTACACTGAGATCTTGTCAGGTTTCATGGTGCTTCCTCTGATTTGCACCAGCGCATTGTCCTTTCGGGGATCCAAACCCAGCTTTCATATGCTTTCATTGAGGATCGTGAAGACGGATGCAGACACCGCATCTTGGCCAAACAAGAGCTTGATGCTTCCAGCACTTCGCACAAACTTTAACCAAAAAGCAATGGCACTCTCCATATTTTTCCAGTTTGCCTTGATATAGTTACTGATACTTCCTTCAGCCTTGAGCATATTTGGTTGTTTCTTGATGCCGTGTTTTGTCAGGTATTTCTTCCTGCGAGTCTCAGAGGCGCTCTCGTCCATACGCCCTTTGTGAATAGCTGGTATCAGCCAACCGGTGCCAAACTCAGGCTGTGACCCCATGAATCCCCGATGGTGCTGTTTGAAACTAGGGTACCGGCTACCCTAATTCCAGTGGATTGCTCTCAGATGTTTTCAGTATCCCCATGAAAATATGAAAATGGCATTTTTTTTTTGGGGGTATGCCCATCTACAATCTACATCCCATTTTCAGACAAAACCCATTTGACCGGAAAGAATATACCAAAGGTAGCAAGCTGGTCATTCTCGAAACCATGCCAGCTGTGCGAGTTTCCTTTCACTTAGGATCCTTCTTAAGCAATTGTGCTATGGGCCTCTACGGAGGACTCGAGGCTGGGCATCGATCACTTTTTCATCATTTTGGAGTCACATTAGTCACCAATCCTGATTTGTGGCTCTTTTGCAAGGCCGCTGCAAAATTTTGAACCTGCTAGGTGATCTCCAGGAAAGCTGGATATGTCATGAGCCCCTTGGCATTGCAGTGCTGTCCAGTCCATCTGCATAAAAGGCCCTTCAGTGTGAATCGAGTTGAGGTGAGCGCAAAAAGGAGTGCCCTTGGGTTCCACAAGAGGCCAGCATCTCAAAAAGCAGCCAGGTATGGCCAGGTATGCCTAGGGCCTAGGTATGTCCATTGAAGAAGTCGCCTTCACAACTGGAAACATGCGAACGGCGTGGGTATACATTGACTGGTGCTTTCGACACTTTTCTCTTTACACTTTCTGAATCTGAGGATGTATGGCTGCGAACGTGCCTCCAGCGACTGAATGTGGGGTGCTGACATCAAACGCAATGGAGGAGAACTGCTGTTTTGATCCGTAGTGGAAAGATTTTCAAGCCATCCCGTAACTGGACACTGGACATCATCGCGGATTCTCGGGATGTGGGTGGTTTTGACTGGCCAAGGTTCAGACCATTCCCGCGTATGGCGCCTTTTGCCACATTCTCAGCGGAGCTTAAGATCTATGACATCAGAGACCCCTAGCCCTGCAGGAGTTTTCGATTGACAAGTAAAAAATGTTTGGAGTGTGGAGAATCAGCAGATGAAGGATATACATATATATATATAATGTATATATATATATATAATGTGTATATATATATACATATATAATATATACATAATATATATATATACATATAATGTATATATATATATACATAATGTATGTATGTATGTATATATATATATTATGTATTGTTATATATATATATACATAACATACAATCATAAAAACATACAAACATGCACACAAACAAACAAACAAGCAAGCAAGCAAGCAAGCAAGCAAGCAAGCAAGCAAGCAAGCAAGCAAGTAAGCACACAAACATACATACATTGTACATACATACAAACAAACAAACAAACAAACAATCATAAATATATATATATATATATATACATGTAGATAACATGTAGATAATTTCCCTCTGGGGCCGACATTCGTCCAAAGTTTTATTAGGGGTTCATATAGTTACATTAGGGTGAGTTTAAGGTCTATTGAGGGCCAGGATTGTTTTAGGTTTTCTCAGGTTTGGTTTAGGCTTTCTGTAGAGAGTTTTTCCTTTATTTAGTGTTTGTTTAAAACTTGTTCATTTAGGGTCGGGTTGTTTTCGTGGATTTAGGATTTACTGTTGTTGATTTTGGGTTACTTTAAAGTGTATTTAGGATTAGGCTTTGGTCAATTTGGTGTTCTTTTTGAAACAGCCTGTGCCATTGTGTTTCTTCTTCCCTGATGTGACTTTCCACTACCTGATGTGGCTTTTCTGTATCGCCGCTGTGACATGGGGATGTTGTGACTTCCCCCCCTGATGTGACTTAAGTACGGCGTTAGTACGGGGTATTGTTTAAGGCTCGAAGGCAATGTCACTATTTTGCATGTTTGCAGTTTGCGAGAAACACGCGCCGAAAAACACAGCAACCTGCAGTCTCGCCCTGAAATATTAAGTGGTGTTTTGGCTTTGTTTCATCCTTCTCTCCTTAACAAATACACAAGTCATTGGATTGGTTGAAGGGCAAAGTCAGGAACCCTCTAGATTCCATGGAAAACACATGGTTTCCTGTAGAGTTTCCCAAACTATCCCGATCCCGCACCGAACCCTGTCCACCATCCTGTTTGTTGAGGCCTTCGAGGCTGTGATATGGGTATGAAGAACGCGATGCTGGCACGAGGGAGCCTTGATAGGGAAGATTATGATTAATCAGTGGTTTCCGGGTACCCTATTCTGAAACCATTCATGTGGTGAAAGGCCCAAATTACCTGGTCGAATTTTAAACTGGATGTTTTCTGTTTTTTTTTGGTGACACACATTTAACGAACCCTTTGTTATTCTGGGGTTTGGGTCTAAAGCTGGCACTGCAACTAAGGGCAGGTCCTCCAGCAGGCATGTGCATCAGACTCAGTCTTGTCTGCTGGGTGGACGCCTTGACCAAAACATTCTTCCACAGCTCTGCTGTGCTTCCGTTTGGGGACCTTTCAGCTTGAGGATTGTGGATATATCTATATATGGAGGTTTCCTGAAAACGGGGGTGCCCAATAGCTGGATTGTTTACAAGGGAAAATCCCATGAAAATGGATGATTTGGGGGTACCCCATGGTACCCTCATTTTCGGAAACATCAATATGTTCCAGAGGAGATGGTCTATGATGGTCTCATCTTCGGTTTTGATTCATTGATACAAACTCAGTTGGCTGCCCAGCCTTCTCATTTGTCGGACCTTGGCCCTTCGGCCGCTGAGGTCCCAACCAGTTCACAGAGTGCATTGGCCCAAAGGCCGCGCACTTCGGCAGCATGAAGTTCTTACGAGTTTGAGATGATATGGTTATGGGTCAAAACCCCCGTTGGTCAACAATTATAGGGGATTATACATGATTATACCAGATACCCAAAAGATTTGGGGATTATAGTAATCCAATAGGGGAATCTGTGCATTCCGACCAATTCAGCTATCTGTGCTGCGGCTAAGGTTTCACGCATTCAAGACTCCTGAGGCTTACCGCGCGTGCTACTGGAAAGCTACAAGTACTGCAGGTTAGGGCTGCGCCGTGCGAAGCTTCTGCTTGCGCTTGGATTCAGTTACCTCTAGCAAAACCCTGGCTGCCGAACTTCATCACATAAACGGCGTTCTGTTATATATATATACAACTATATATACATATACACAACTATATATATACATACACAACTATATATATATATATACATATACATGTATATACACAAGTATATACACAAGTATATACACATATTTATTGTGAAAACAAGTCGAACCACGGTTTTGCTGATCCACACACCGTTCGAATTGCATTCAAACCTTTAGATGCCCTGTCCCTGCCACTCGACAAAAGTCTTGTGGGAATGGAAGGCCTTCACCCTTTTTGAATTGCGGGACTGGACATTAACCAACAAAATTTGGATCGCAACCAATGGGTCCGAAACTGGGGCAACCCCCCCAGCTTGCTACCATTAATGGGTAAACCCATACAGTTTTTCTTGAGACCTCACTGAATCCAGCTGTTTTCATTGCATTTGATATGTCTATGGGTTCCCTTCCCGCAACCAGAGAAGCTAGGGTCGTTTCGCTCGGTTTCTAACATTCCAGTTGGAACAGTTGGCCAAAGCTGCCGATTTGCCAGGCTTTAGTCCATCTTTTTTTGGCTAGAAAAGGTGCCGCTGTCCGTGCAGCTGTCCCAACTGGTCATCGGCACAACTCGGATCATCTCCATCCCCCAGGCCGCCATCCGTCGAACAACCATTGCGCGGACATTTTGCCCCCTGTTCATGGGTATCTTGGCGCATCAACCATTGGACCATGTATATAACACCAACCCTCAATATCCATTAATCACTAGCCAAAGAAAAACCGTGATTCAACCAATATCTCTGAGATACCATCAACCAGTATGAAGAACTATTTGTAACGGATTTCCCCGCTTGGGCAATGCACCACAGGCATTGGAAGCCTTTTTTGACCATGAACATTGAGTGGAGGGATTACACCAAGTCCTGTCTGGAGGTGATTGATCACTGTACTTAGTTAATAGATCCTTAGTTGCTTGATTCATCGGCTAGTTGCATAATTGGCTAGTCAATTTTTCGGTTGTTTCGCAAGTCGTAGTACTCGGTAGCAACTGCAAGTTGTTGTGGCAGTGAAGAGCCTGTGGGTGTTCTTGCTGCTTGTTCTTTCGGTTCTTATGGCCCCAAAAAGCCGAGCACTGAAGCAAGACGGAAGCCCTAGGCTCTGCATACAAGAACAAGGGAGTTCAGGACGTGTGGGCAGAGCTTATATTCTGCGGCAGAGTGACCAGGGCTTACATCCGGAATTGCCAAGCATGACAGGATCGATTCTATTCACAAAACGAGACGTTTTGGATCTCCCTAATTCATGAGAAAGTGATACGAATAGATAAGAATTGACTTGAATGGATTCAAGACAGGATATAAAGAGGTTTCCATCAGCGTGCGAATTTTGCCCAATTCCATTGAATGCCTGTGCCCTGCCCAGCTGTTCAGGATCTGCTGGATGGTGTTTGCCGCTACCTGCACAGTGCCCAGAGACAAATTCCAGGGTTCCTCTGATTCCTCTGGTGCCTGGAGAGGTAACATCGCCACTGATTCACTGAAGCCCTGACTCCTTGACCAGGGACATCTTTTTGTGACGTGTTCCTACTTTTTCAGCACACCGTTGGTAGGGCCACGAGAACACCGTTTTTTTTTGTTCGCTTTTTGTCCAAATTCGGAGCGCGTTTGGACTGCTTTTGGAAGCAGCTTCCAAGGCCTTCGCCCTTGGACAAGAAGAACATTGTTCGGCTGCTTAGATTTGTGCGGGTAGTGCAAGAAAGCCATCTACTCTGAGAGGATCTGAGAGGTTTGGATTTTGATGCTTTTGGATTTTGGATGAATTTGGATGAATTTGATGGAAGTGAAGATGATCCCTGGAGCATGAATGCCCCAAATGTAGAGGGGATTTGCGACGTGCGCTGGTAATGAGGAAGGAGCAGATTTTGAAAAGCATCAAGTCAAGATTCTAAGACTAGAGTGTCAGTGCCCTGCTCTGCAGCTTTTGCAAGAGCAAACATATGCCCACGAAGGCAAGATCTCTCTACATGAACTGTCAAAGTGTGCATCACTACCTGGCAAATTGAACACATCAGATTTTGATGCAAGATAGATCCGGAGGGCATGAGAACAAGAACCAGTTTGAACTATGCAAAGATAGCTTTACCAGTTCACTCGCAGCCCAAAGATCCAACTATTTCAAGCAGTTGTGCGACGCTGAACTCCTTCCATCGCCATGTTTTCCCGGATCGGAGTTGTGCATGTGGCCCGAGCGCTTCGGGTAACGGTGCAGGCGGGTTTAGGGATAGCCACGGCCACTTTTGTAGTTGTCATAGTTGTCCAAAGTAATTGGCCATTCCTGGGGGCAGTTTTGCCATAGCTCTTCAAAAATTGCAGGCTTGGCGGCCGATCCAGCCTCAATTCGCTGTCCGGGTCTGAGATGGTTCTGCTGCTGCGCATGGCGACGCTTGTTCAAGAAGGAAAATTCATCTCGAACAATCAGATTCAATATCACAGCAAAGGACCACACCGAAAATATGCCAAACAATTGGACTCCGAAGGCTTGACTTTTTCAGTTTCACTGCCTCAACGTGGGGTTGTCTCAGACTGTTTCTCATCGAAGGAAGTTTAGAAGTCAAACTTCCGACAATATGGACAGATGGAAAAGCACAGGTGGGAAGAGTCAGAGAAGAGAAGAGAAGAAGAAAGAAGATCAAAAAACAGAAGAAAGAAGATCCCGGTGCGCGAAAAGGTAGGAAAGTCGCAAAACACTGTGTTTTTCCAATGATGAGGGTCGAAAAGTAGGCTCGCTAAAGCGGCGGGTGTGGAGCCATGTGGTCAGATGAAAGATGAAAAGTTGCACGCGGTTCTGGCGCGAAGCACATTTCAAAGGCAAAATGTACAAAACACCATGTTCGGACCACTTTTGGAAGTTGAGATGTCGAAAAAGTGCACGCTGTTGTGGCGCGAAGCACATTTCCAAGTCAAAATGCACAAAGCACACCAGGTTTGAAGCACTTTTAGAAGTTGCGATATCGAAAAAGTGCACGCCCTTGTGGCGCGAAGCACATATCCAAGTCAAAATGTACAAAACCCACCATCCTCGGACCACTTTTGGAAGTTGAGATGTCGAAAAAGTGCAGGCCGTTGTGGCGCGAAGCACATTTCGAAGTCAAAAGTGCAAAAAAATGAGGGGTACGGAGCACTTTTGGACGTTCAGATGTGGTTTTGCGTGGCAGGCGCAAGGGATTGAGGGTTTTGTAGCATTTCCAAACGATGGCAGGCGTGGGACATTTGAAGAGGATCTGCAAAGATGCATTGTCCGTGGCACGTGCAAGAGACATGTTCATCAGAGATGTTAGGAGGTCCGGGCGCTGATTTCCTGAGAGGGGTTGCATTTTGGGGCATCAGATCCTCAGCTTTGCTGAGAGGATGTTGCGTGACAGGTGCAGCACTTCGTCAATTCTGCGAAACAATTCCTCAGGAAATCAGCGCCCTGACCTCGAGTAAAACATCTTTGATGAAGATGTCTCTTGTACTGCGCCTGCCAGGGAAAATGCATCTTTGCAGATCCTCGTCACATGTCCCACGCCTGCCATCATTATTTTTGGAAATGCTAGAAAACCCTCATGTTTTGCCCACTTTTGACAAGGTGCTCAATCCCTTGCGCCTGCCACGCGAAACCACATCTGAACGCCCAAAAGGGCTCCGTACCCCACAGTTTTTTACACTTTTGACTTCGAAATGCCACAACGGCGTGCACTTTTTCGACATCTCAACTTCCAAAAGTGGTCCGAGGATGGTGGGTTTTGTACATTTTGATTTGGACATGTGCTTCGCGCCACAAGGGCGTGCACTTTTTCGACATCTCAACTTCCAAAAGTGGTCCGAGGATGGTGGGTTTTGTACATTTTGACTTGGAAATGTGCTTCGCGCCACAAGGGCGTGCACTTTTTCGATATAGCAACTTCTAAAAGTGCTTCAAACCTGGTGTGCTTTGTACATTTTGACTTGGAAATGTGCTTCGCGCCACAACGGCGTGCACTTTTTCATCTCTCATCTGGCCAGCTGGCTCCGCACCCGCCGCTTTAGCGAACCTACTTTTCGATGCGGCTTTCCTACCTTTTCGCGCACCTGGATCCTCTTTCTTCTGAGACTTTCTCTTTTTGATCTTCTTTCTTCTTCTCTTCTCTTCTCTTCTCTTCTCTTCTCTTTTTGATCTTCTTTCTTCTTTCTTCTTTCTTCTTTCTTCTTTCTTCTTTCTTCTTTCTTCTTCTCTTCTCTTCTCTTCTCTTCTCTTCTCTTCTCTGACTCTTCCCACCTGTGCTTTTCCATCTGTCCATATTGTCGGAAGTTTGGCTTCTAAACTTCCTTCGACAATTACAGCTACACTATTACACTACAATACGCTAATTAAACTGCAGTACATTACAGCTACAAATGCAACTACAACTACAACTACACTACAGTACACTACGATACACTACACTAATTGCACCACACCACAGCTACAACTGCAACTACACTACACTAATTACACTACATTACAACTACAGCTTACAACTACAACTCCACTACACTACAACTACCACTACACCTACAGCTACAACTATAACTGCGCTACACCACACTACATCCAGCAGTTGTGGTGAGGTGACCACTGCAACCATTGCAACCACTCCAGAAAACACAGCTCCAACCAACCACCTTTCCGTCCATCAGTGGATTCGCTCTGCCACCCGTGAGTCACAACAACCAACCCTTCCTATAGGTTTCCTATTTTGAAACTTCCGCCACCGCCTTGTGCGGTACTACTGGTAATTTTCCCCATTAAGAAGGCAATAAAAGTATGACGCTCTCTCTCTCTCTCTCACTCACTCACACACACACACTCTCACTCTCACAACAAAAAATATATACTTGTAACTTGTATATACAATTGTATACATATATATATACTGTCTATACAATTATATATATATATACACTGTATATACAATTATATATATATATATATATATATATATATATATATATATATATATGTATATTATAAACTGTAACTGGGCTCTTTGAGCCATTTAAAGCATTTTAAAACCAGAATTCTCAGGCTCCGAGTCAGCCACATGTTTTTGACGTCCGAGGTTCCCTCAGCTCGGCTTGGACTGCTCCGACGTTTTGCAACTGGCCGGGGAGATGTAGCAGGTGAGGGGTTGGCTGGGCCCAAAATGGTTGGTATCAAGTTGTTGAAATATTGAAGTATATGTAAAAACCATGGTACAAAACACCATATTTAGAGAGATTGAATGATTGAATCATCTCAAAATGGGGGGGTCCATTTGGTGGTAATGTTGATAGAGTCTTGCGGTTTCGGTATCTATAAAAATGATTGGGACCAATATGGAAAATGACATAGTAAACCATCTTCAATCACTTATCAGAAATGGATTCTATAAATCTGCTATAACCATCCCATCCAGTGTTATTGTATGATATTGTATACATCTTAGGTTTACCACATTCCACTGGCTGGATCTGGCTGGGATGGTTGACAACGGCAATCGCCAGGAGATGAGATGCAGGTGACGGAGACAGAATTCCACGCCGCTTGGACTTCGACTGGTTCTAATATCCCCAATATTACCATAAATGGGTACGAAAACATCCACAAATGATAAGTTCATTGTTGGGTTTACCACATTTTACCACATTATTTCAAGAACTTACGTTTTTCCACACTCAGAAGCCTCCCGTCTATACCCTTGTCTAAGGCCAAGGCAGAAGTCTCCTTGCAGCGGATCTTCGATTCGTTGGATGTCAGCAATTTGGATTGTGTTGATGATCTTGGCTACGAGGACGAAAGTATCAGAACATGTCACTGGAAGTAAAGGTCCATTTAGAATATACAATAGCCGCAATAGCTGCTTGATGGTAATTTTCTGGCCTGGGAACGCTGGGCACTGGGGAGAAGTGGCAGGATGGCGTCCTGACCGTGAAACTTGAGAGTGGTAGCTCATTCGCAGCTCGACTCAATTTTCAATTTTCAATTTTCAGATTGTGGTTTTCGATGTTCAGAAAGAAGTCTTGTCAGTAGCAATATGTTGTCCTCAGAATGGTTGGTGGTTTTGAATCTTCTTCTTTTCCATACCAGAAATAAACTGGGATGAACCCAATTGACTCTGATTTGGTGCCCCAAAAAGGGCTCAACCAAGAAGTTGATCCACAGCGTTGTCAGGTCATCAACAAACACTATGGCACTCGGCAGGTGGCATTCTGCCCGAGTTGATGAGTCACCTGTAATTTTCTGCTGAAGAGTGGGTTTCCCTGGAACTGGAGGATCGGATACCTCATTTCATGGCGGTTTTTTAAGCGCAGAATGAGGTTTTCAATAAGCACTTTCAACCAAACCCTTGTGTTGAGTCAGACTCCTGACCGGGCAAACATTTGTCGCCCATTGCCACCAGATTTGGTACGCCTCACCGGTCTCCGGAGCACTGTACTTCAACCTCCAGGCAGGGACAGAGTGTCGGCAACAAGAGTGGGTTCCTGCACAGCGTGAAAACTTTAAACCAACTTCGAACAAACATAAGCTTGGGAAGAACACAAACTCAAACATCTTTAAGGCAGTCGAAGTCTTCTCGACGACAATTCTTTTTGTCAGTCGAATTTCCACCGAAGGGGCCATCTGAGGCGGATGCGACCTGGCGGACAAAGGATACCACTGAACTTGGTGACTGCTTCCTGAAGGACAGCTGCGGTGCTTCCCATCCCATGGGGTGGAGATGTTTGAGGATCATGACCTGCTACGTGTATAAATCCCAGCAGTCGTTTGTGATTCATGAGAAAAACATATTGATGCATATTGAAAGCTTCCCTCCTGCTGTGCGGTGCGATGTTGTTGAGCTTAAGAGTGTGTTGTTCCAGTATGTCGTTTGAGTAGCCCCATGTCCAAGCTTCCACACTGACTTGGCAGTGGCTTAGTTTCCGAAGGACTTGATTCAGGTCTGTCCAGAAGCAGAGTCACTGGATCCGGCACAATTTCACTGACGCTGAGGGACGCTTGCACTTGTGCGGTTTCTTGTAGGCTTGTTGCCCATGAGTTTCAGTCTCTCATGTCAAGACAGGTCATAAATCCTAGTTCAGTTCGGTGAATGCGCTGCACTTGAAGCAACGTCACAAGAACAGAGCATCAGCGTGTTGCAGTGGAAAAAGCATTGGAGCTTGTCAGTGTTTTGAGCTGCCGGTTCATTTCGATTCGGGGCTGAAAATGATTGACCCCAATGGTTCAACATGGTTCAACACAGAAATGCAAACTTTGATCCTTCTTGTGGGTCCATGGGTAGCCCCGTTTTGAACCATATTGATAATTATTGATATGTGAATAAGTTCAATCGGTTGAAACCCTGAGATACCTTGAGCACATCTTGGCGCTTCAAGGCCTTGAATTCAGAGGACGAAGAGCAGACAGTAGAGCTCTCGAACAAGACACAGGACTGGCCGATCCTCGTGACCTTGTAGAGGTGTTTTCTTGCAGTCCTCTTGGAAGGATCCATTGGTGGGCTATGCCTTCAAGATTCAGGAGCTGACGGAACTGCAGCTTACTGAAGAGACGAAATGGATATCAGTATGGGTTGAACATTCGTGTATGGTTATCGGCTTGGGTCAATATTAGGGTATTAGTAATAGGAGGGTATTAGATTGATAGATTTATATTAGTATATCTTGGACTTTATGAATATAATTATATAAAAGTATTATGAATGCGTATTGTATGATTGTTAGTATATGTTATTATTATTACTACCATCATTTGTATTGTATTACTGTATTACTATGGCAGCAATTGCCATCATACCGCTGCCACCAGGACCATCCATTGGCAGGGCAGGTCACCTACATGCGGGTGACTTGGCTCAGCTACGACCTTGGGTGCCCGAGTAAACGTGACACCGTTAGCGTTGGTTTTACGGCTCCAATAACTAGGGTTTATAACTGTTTTCAGTAGGGTTTATGATGTTTATGGATGTCTAATGATGCTTATGATACATCGAACTTGTGAATGGAGGTTATAAACCAACAAACATCACAAGGTTACCACCTTGTAAGAATAAAGAAAGACTCTTGAAGGTCTTGAAGCTGCTTCAGATTCAGCCATAGCCGTTCTGTTTGGATTTGGCTCAGGTGTATCAAGGCAAGGTGGGAAAAGGCGACTCCATCGCACCTTGGCTGCGGGCAATTCTTTTGCTGGTGACAGTTGACACAGTATTCCGTGTCTGCAGACATGGCAAACATGGCATGCCGGATCTGAGTTTCCAGCTGCCGAGGTCAATATGATGAACAACAAGAGGCCGGGCTGTGAGAATTTGCATGTTTTGTCACTCAACGTTTGCTTCGACCGCATGCTGCAAGGATTTCTGTGAAGCGACTGGTGCACATGCACTCCAATGAGATCAAGGATGTCAACGAGGCTGCCATTTATTTCATGCCCAACTGTCTGCTCTAGTTCTTTGAGGAAACTGTGGAAATGTGAGGTCACAACATGTTGGAACCACTGAGTGAGGATGATCGCAATCCATCATATATGTATATGTACATATAATATGTATATTATATCTAATATACACATAATATGCACGTATGTGTACAAGTGTGCACATATATATATAATTATATATATATAATTATATATATAATTATATATATATATAATTATATATATATAATTATATATATATAATTATATATATATATATATGCACACAATTGTGCACATACATATTTCTTTGGTTTTCCAGAATCGCTTCAAGGTGTTGCTTTACCTCTATCTGGAATAGTGACCCTCTGCCCTACCAACCATTCCCAAGTGTCTTTCGGGGAGATGCACGTTGCTGGTGATGTGAGCCAGGCAATCGCACATACACACTCTCCAGCATCCAGAATTTGATACGGCATGCCCTAGTCTGTTGGTCAATTATGAGCTTTCACGAGCTTTCAATGATGTTCATCGATTTCCAGCGCACCAGGCAGGTGCTGGAGATATCGTTGCACTCGCCGGTGTCGACTGTGAGTCTGGTGTGACCTTCACTGACGGCAAAGCCAAGGTGACGTTGGGAAACTCAGAACTGGCTGGTGTGAAGTGGGTTTGTCTGAAAATGTTGGGTATATTCCCAATGAAATAGCCATAAAAAATAGGGATAATGATCATTAACCATTGGGTTTAGGGGTACACTATTTTCAGACACACCCAAGTAAATTTGAGGCACAAGATTCACAAACTCGGAGGAGCCCTCAAAGAAGGAAGCCATTCCTCTTTTGGTCCTAAGGTGCAGCTCGATGTTCGTTCCCGAGCCAGCCACTTGTCATAAAGATGGGTCGCAGACCGCATAGAAATCAAGAGTTTCAGCCAGGAAGTATTTGGCAACGATGCCAATCAATCTCCAAAGTCTATTAAAAACATCAAAAAACTGTGGGAATCCCTGTGGGAATCCCCTTACTTTGGATCTCCAGTTGCAGCCCATCAGGTGATGTCCATCTCAGTCACAGCCTCCAGAGATGACCAAGCACGATTCCAGAAGGCAGATGCAGAACTTGACCCAACCCCCCCATTCGACCCAGGCTGGCTTCAAAGTCCCAATTGCTATAGGTAAACTAGGTAAAATCCATTAGACACTCACAAGATGTTGCTGAAAGTTCTACGATCTAGCGCTGCCAAAGAAAGAAACCAATGACATCTTCTGACTTTAGCATAAGATTCTTCGGCATTTCATCTGTGGCATGACCCGCTTCAAACTGCAGCCGAGAGGCTCTGAAGCGTTTTCAACGTCCGTGTCCTCAGCCAAGGTGTTTTTTTTTCGCCGTTCAAGCGATTCTTCGGTGATGAGTGAGTCGATGCTTCAAGGGGAGGATCCAACGTTCCAAGTCGAAGTGAAGCAAGAGACGTTTGGCCCCCAAGTGGCAACTAAATGTTGTCGGGAAGGAGGCTCTTGATGCAGAAGATTGATGACAAAAAGTGCCTGTGATGGTGACCAGGTAAAGTATGGTAAAATCATAAAGAAGGGTTTAGTGGTAAAATCATAAAGAAGGGTTTAGTTTGAGAGTGTTCAAGATCTGAGAAGTTTCCCCTAAGAAAGTATTCCGTGAATAGGCAATGTACAGCTGTATGACAAATCTATTCGTGTGTGTGTGTGTGGGCATGCCCATGATCATGTGTGTTTCGTTGAACTAGTCCTGCAGGGCTCTGAAGGAGCGATGTCAATTGGAAGAACAACCACCTGGGTAGTGACAGTAGCACCAACAGTAATCAGGGACAAAAATCCATGACCCGACCAAGAATCTTTGGACGTTGTGTTCACGGGGAATCTTGCATCATGCATTGATGCTATGCATTGATTCCAGTGCCGGAAGTAACAGATGCAGTAACAGATAGTAAACATAAGAGAGAGAGAGAGAGAGAGAGAGAGTGAGAGAGAGATAGATGCGAAGGATCAGAATTGGTCGCAAGGAATGAGACGATCATCTCTGGAATGGGTGAACTTCACTTGGAAGTCTACTGTGAGCGAATGCGACGTGAATTCAAGGCCGGGATTGCAGAAGTGAGTTGTTTGATCAGTGGACAAATGAGGTGGGGAGAGATAAAGGGATGTGCGCAAAGCCTACCGAGTGAAAACATTGCGACACTCCTATAGCCAGATTGGGTTCTGTGCCGCGGCTTTTCTGTTCAGAACTCTGCACGTTTAACCTCTGAAAGGTACCATTTCTCAAAAATCCGAAAGCTACTTGCAAAGAACCCAGGGTTGCAGGCCAGTAGGCGATGATTACATCATAAATCCAATGTAGCGTCAGCCAAGCAGACCATCAGGACCCTCAGCACTTTTTGACAAACCCAGAGCAGTGTGTAGTTGCGTTGCCATAGGGTGGGTGCCCGATGTGAGCAGCGGTTGCTTGATGGAACGTCTTCAGACCAGGACATTTTTCGATAAAGGCATGTGGGCCGTGTTGTTGGAAAAAGATGGAAAAGGTGCAACATACTCAGTTTCAAAGTTTTTCAAACACCCTGGTGTTTTAATAAATATATTTCAATCGGAAGATTATCTATCAACGGGATTTAGCATGGTTTAACCATCGATGGTAGAGGTCTAGAAATGGACACTTATTGTCCTCTTGGGTCAGCCGAGGTCACAAGGTGGAGACACCATGAACTGATCGTAGTCGATTTCGCTCATTCAGCCAACATCTATCACCATTTGCAGTCCTTCCATGTCGGGTGGCTTTGCGGGAGCAGTGAATTGGCCCAAACATGTCCAAACCTAGGCCGTTGGCAGCAAGTGATTTGAGATCGGTAGTGAATTATATGGGTCATCGCACTGATGACGTGGAATTCAAATGTTTGGCCTTTTTTTGGAAGAATTGTGGTGACCCATGGTGAGTCACAAAGGCGACACCTTTGCGTCGGGTTGCCACCACTGGCGAGACTGCATTTGGATGGCAGGTTTTTGAAGAAATTCCAACAGGAAATCCAGGGGCGAAGATATGTGAACACCCCAACATGCCCTGAAACCATATTGTATTTTGTTGCATGATTAAATGCCTCTGGAAGTTTCTTGCAGCATATGCAATCCCAACACCACCCGATCAGTTAAGATGTAAGTCGACATCAATGTGAAACACTTACAGTCTAACTATGAGGCTTTGGATGAAAAAGCAAGGGCTTCAAGACCCCAGGAAATATCAATGGCTAACCACCTACGAATGCACAGAGGCCTCCAAGAATGACCGCCGCAGATGCAATAAATTGACATGGTTTTCCGTGATTGAACCGGTTTTCCGCTGTCTCTTTTGATAGACAGGAGAGCACATGTCCATGGACCACCATGTGAACATGATGCAAAGACAAGCAACTTAGAGGGCCAAGAGACCCGGAAGTTCTGCGTCTCTTCGGCTGACAATGACTTCGAAGGTGTGCACACACCGCACAGAGCGACTTGGTCAAAGGTAGCCAAAGCTGTGGATGTCTGACACCGCGCAGCAAACTGGGGTCGATGGCTGGGGGCCAATTCCATTGAGCGACATGTTGAGGGGAGAGGTGGCCTACAGTATTGATGGCCAGCGCAAAAGGCAAGCCGTGGGCAAGACATTACGACTCTTCTAACCAGATTGGACGATTGCTGCAGCTTTTGTGATCAGAGCCTTTAGGATTGACCTCCAAAAGTACTGTTTCTCAGCTAGACTCCACACCAAACATGTTGCATTGTTCTTGGGGATGAGCCTCAAGTAGCAGAAAGCCCCTTGCTAAGAAACCAGGGCTTCAGGATGCGTCAGGCCAGGATTAGATTAGATGACTTCCAGATGGCTGCAAGATTTGAAGTACAAACATCAACCATTCCGAGGTCAAATCAGATTTTTTTTTCGACCTTTTTCCAAACCCACAGCTGTGTGCTGTCGCCGCTGCTGCATTTAGCACCAATGGCGTGGTTGCGTTGCAATGGATACAGTGGATACCAGCCCGACTGAGCAGTGGTTGCGAGAGGTTCTGGATCCATGTGAGGAGAAGTCCCCAGCGGTTGCTTGACGGAAAGGAACGTCTTCAAATGATTGGATATTTTTGCCAACAAAACTGGGTGTGGATTGCTGGAAAAAGTACGTAGTATAATATACTGTCACAATATACTCACTCAGAGAGATTGGTTGCGGATCCGGATCGAAGCTTAAAATATCATAGTCATAGTCAATCATCGTCAATTATCGAAGGGAAGTTAAGAAGTCAAACTTCCGACAATATGGACAGATGGAAAAGCAGAGGCGGGAAGAGTCAGAGAAGAGAAGAGAAGAAGAGAGAAGATCAGAGAAGAGAAAGAGTCAGAAGAAAGAAGATGCAGGTGCGCGAAAAGGTAGAAAAGTCGCGAAGCATTGTGTTTTT
>Ga0126342_10003839_pt1 | contig 25210 bp, 23 predicted proteins | sample Cyp1metagenome_FD_92528 | JGI IMG/M metagenome (GOLD analysis project Ga0126342, IMG submission 92528) | Coral microbial communities from Lord Howe Island, Old Settlement Bay, Australia - Cyphastrea 1 metagenome | ecosystem: Host-associated > Invertebrates > Cnidaria > Coral ... | reverse complement strand
CTAGCAATTTGCTGTAATTACCTATAGGTTTGATTGATCTATAAATGTCATATTACTATACTATCAGTTTGCTGTAACCACCTATAGGTTTGATTGATCTATAAATGTCATATTACTGTACTATCAGTTTGCTGCAATTACCTATAGGTTTGATTGATCTATAAATGGTCATATTACTGTACTATCAGTTTGCTGCAATTACCTATAGATTTGATTGATCTATGAATGTCATACTACTGTACTATCAGTTTGGTGCAATTACCTATAGGTGTGATTGATCTATAAATATCATATTACTGTACTATCAGTTTGCTGTAATTACCTATAGGTGTGATTGATCTATAAATGTCATATTACTGTACTATCAGTTTGCTGTAATTACCTATAGGTTTGATTGATCTATAAATGTCATATTACTGTACTATCAGTTTGCTGTAATTACCATATGTTTGATTGATCTATAAATGTCATATTACTGTCAGTTTGCTGCAATTACCGATAGGTTTGATTGATCTATAAAAGTCATACTACTATCAAGGTTTAAGTTATGGTCATCTTAATTGCCAGGTTTGATTACACCATTTTTCATGGGAAAACAGTATATTTTTCCTGGGACAATTCACTATACATGGCCATTTTCAATGGCTATTTTGACATAACCAGAGGGTATACTGCAAGTCTTTCCTTCCATTCTCGAAGAAAACAACGGGGATCCAACATCGAGTCCATCACTCGGCATCCCGGCGATCCACTTGCCGATGTAAACACCTCGCTTTCGGCCGACCGGCGATTTTTTAGAAACACAGCGGAGCAGCCAGTGGATCATCCCGGAGTGTAGTGATGGTTTACAGGCAAAGAACATGATAAGTGATGGGGACAACATCATATTTGATCATATTTGATCATCAATCATTTGGTTCATGGTTTCAACTCACCCCGCCACTACTTAGGAAGAATGAGTCAATTGGGATGAGCATGGATGAGAATGTAGTAGACACTACATAGATATTGTTTTGTCGCAGCATTGAAAGCAAACATGGTTCAACCAACGTTTGATGCCTCCGTGGGCAGTGGGTATGACATGAACAAACATCCCCTCTTGCAAGGACATAATCATTGGATTGGTTTAAGGGAAAATCTACAGGAAAACATGGTTTTTACCATTAAATATGGGGGTTTCCTGTAAATTTTCCCTTAAACCAACCCAGTGACATAAACGACTTAGATACATAAAAAGAGTACAAGCCTGATCTTAGGACTTGACATGGCAAATTCATAAAAGACACTTTTTGAACAAGATAGAACTAGATTGACATATTGACATTATATTATATTATATTGTATAATATAATATACAATAATATAATATAATATTATATTATATGATATTATATAATATAATATTATATGATATTATATAATATCATAGTATATATTTTTATTATATATGCCATTCCTGTAGAAGTCTTCCATGCTGGCTCCATGGGCACTTCGCACGCGCCCACAGGGCGCAAAACGCCCTCGTCCAAGGCGCGAAAAAGTCGGCCCTTGAAGAGGTTGGACAAGTGGCCATTGGGTTCGTCGAAAGCAATCCTTGGAAACAGAACACATCGTTTCCCACAAGTTGTGAAAAAACATGTTTAAACTGTATACTAAAAAAATAGCACTGCAGTAGGATAACTCGGCCAAAAATTCGCACCGCAGGTGGGTCACGGAATCACCCCTGGGGCCCTGGTTACCCGTGCTTTAGATCAAGAATTCGCATGCGGACTGCTTAGGGAAAAGCGTTGTATTCCATCTTATCCATACGGCTTCAGTTACCCACTTCATGAATGTCAACTACCAAGCACTTTGCAAACGAGCTTTATCCCAGGGGTGATATAAATCAACGCCACCACCACATTTGATCCGAGCAGATCCATAGCTCATTGGGGCACCTCATGAGGTAATCAGCCCTTTCGAAAAACGTAAATCATCAAATCTTTCTGCGCCATAATCTTCCATAACTATAATTGTCCATGGCCATGCTAGTTTACTGAAGAGTATCAACCATTTTCCCCTGGCCATTGAACACCCCAGAATCGCTTCCATCTCGTTCTTGTTGAAGGTCACCTTTCGATTGGGTCCATACCTCGGCGATGGGACTTTTGACGACAGGAGCACCATTTCTTTGTAGGAGGCCGGGGAAGACTACCGGCACGCCATACACACGTCCATATAACATAATATTTAACATCATATAACTATATATAATAATAAATCAACCCTGGATATATGTGCTGAATACACTATCGTGAACATTATATATCGTGAACTGTTTAACATTATATTTGTTACGGCTACATCCCATTATATCTTTCGACGGTCCGTTAGCATCCTTCGAGGTGTTGCATGATCCCAGTTAGCCCCAAAACAAAAAACTGGACAAGTTTAAATGTACTGTAATAAATTTCTATAAATTCTCTGTTTAGAGATGACATAAAAACCCAATGTTTCTGGAATTTCTGCCTCGTCCTCAAGGAAAGGCACTTGGAAATCACTCCAGGAAGGAGGTCCTTTTCCAGCAGAAACTCCTGTCTTTTTTCTGTCATTGCAACAGTAATTCGTTTTTTCCCCCGGAAATTTCGCTGCACCCCATTTGATGGCAATTGTCATCAGGAACATGATGATCAACCATGATATTGTTGGCATACCCTAGTTTTATTGTGACAATAAGATTCAATAATATTTATCATTGATGATGATAATAATTGTTTTATTGTGATGTATAATATATATATATATATGATACAAAACTGCAAATCTTATTGTATTTCAATCAATGATGATACACTGCCCACACCATGAGATCTTAATGGGGAAACTGGAAACTATGATCAACGATTAGGTGATAGTGGAAGCTGCCGGAAGTTGGTGATATCTCTCGGCCTTCACTTCCAAAAGTTGGTCAGTGCTGTTCCTTATGTTTCATGTCTATATATTTCTATGCTCCATTCAAGCTGAATTTCTCTACTATAGACATCTATAGACCATATATATATATATATGTATATTATATTATTATATATAATTATATAGACGGTTGAACATATTCTTCAGTAAATTTCTCAACAAAGTGCCTTGTAGGCTCCCAACTGCTACAGATTCAGTCTGGGACAGCCGTGGCAACTGCTCAGTAATCAATCCCCGAAATAACCATCAATGGGATTCAATGGGTATGGTTTAACCATCCCCAAATGGTAGGTTCATGGCATTGGCTTTGCCAAAAAAAACGATGGTACAACAATCAACATTGCCAATCTTAGATACCCTTGCGTATACAATGATAACAACATCACCATTTGTGGTTCAACATAATTCTAGCGTATCAAGGAAGCCATCCAAGATTACCTCAGAGATTGTCCATGAGATATGAGACGAGCTGTTCACTTTTTTTTCTCACACATTGCTAAGTTTATATAAACTTGAAAAACTGGGTTACTATGCCGTGTTTTTCTGGATTCTACTGGGATCGTCCCAGTCTACACACCCGTCACAAGAAGTTGATGGGGGATATCACTTGAAGATGGGCCTATTCAGAGCTACAATTACAATGCTTGTAAAACGCGCTCTTGTAACCAGTGCACCAAGCCAAAAATGGTAATAAATCATCAAACACCCGTAGATATCACTCCTATAGCAATCTCATCGAACAATAGATAGTTCTCCTAAGCATATTTCTAGAATCTTAGACAAAAAACTGGTTATAGATATCCTTAACCACCCCTTATCCTTTAAAAAAACAGGCGAACCACCAGCCCTCCCGGCTTCCTTCATGGTGAACCTGGGCCATGGATCTGCCCGGATGTGCACTGTGGAGTCGCGTTCCGGGACGTTTTGGAAGTACGACACCATGTCCTGCCTCGGAAGCCGTGGGAGCCGTTGATTCCAAGGATATCAAAGAGGACCTTGATAGCTATAAGGAAATGGAAGGGGCTATCTATGTATACAATTGTATACATATAAAATGATAATCAATGATGTCTATGTCACAATGAAATTCGTTAAAATGATAATCAATGATGTCTATGTCACAATGTATTTACAACTATATGATTCTTGATGTGGATTTGAACTGTGGAGAAAACTCTGCCTTTCACATGAAAACAGGCGTCGTTTGTGGATGTTGATGCAATACATGTTTTCGTCAACCCCTATGTAGCTTACAGCATGCATGGCTCTTGAGCTGGCACGGTGGAAGATATGCTATACGTATACATATATGTACATCTATATTGTTTTGTTTTTTTTTAAAAAAAAAAAACATAAAATAAATAATTACAACATGTCATATCATATTTATATATATATGACATATAGATACATAAAAATGTATTTATATAAATATACATATAATAATACATATACATAAGTCTGTATAATTATAATACGTACATACACATTATGTTTATACACATCATATCATATAATACAATATAAACAGAACATGATGCGTATTATATATATATATATATACATATAGCACAACATCACATGACATAACATGACATAACAGAATATGTTTAAAATATGTATGCATATATATATATATACGGATATAGTGATCATATATGTACACACTTCAATTGGACATTACGCACCTGTACAAATACATGCAATATATCTGTAAATCTATATATCTGTATATATATATATATATATCTGTATATATATATATATATACACTATATATATATATGTAGATCTAGTAACCATTAACTTCCAAGGCGCTTCAGCAGCTCCCATGTCCTGAGGCAACCGGTGCATAAAGAATGGGTTGCCTCTGAACAAATTTCCAGAACATAGAATGACAACAATCTATTTTTAGGATTTGCACATTCTATTTATGTTTATAATATAGGTATGTATATACTAAACCATCTTTGAATAAACATATGCATGTGTACATGAGATAGATACTGTAAATAGATTGATAGATTGATAGATTGATAGATTCATTGATTGATTGGTTGATTGATTGATTGATTAGATAGATTATATAGATTATATAGATTATATAGATTATATAGATTATATAGATTAGATGAGACTAGATTGGATTGGATTAAATTAGATAGATAGATAGATAGATTAATAGATTAATAGATTAGATAGATAGACGGGGAAACAATATCGCAAGCAAAACTGACAAATCTCAATCGGGGAACCGATGGTTTTGGGGTACCCCATTTTCAGAAACCCTGATATTGATATATTGGACATGGGCCAAGGGCAATGATGATATTATATAGAACTTTTTCCTGGAAACCATATCAAAGTATGTATATAGTACCCTTTGGTAAGTTAACACAAACCCTGAAAACACCATTTTTTTAGATATTTTTAGTGGAAACTAGTCTTTCAACCCCTGTCTGCCAGGGTCTATGTTAACTTACTGGAGGGGAATATAGACATGACAAATAGTGATTACCCCCCATGTACCAACTCATTGGCTTCATCATGTATGACATGGGTTGAACCACAATCAACCACCATCATTGAGCTTTGGTTTCAGAGAAAGCGCAGCAAAATACTGCACATAAATTCACATAAAACTCAATTTCACAGCATAACTCAAAAAACAATTGTATGTCAAATTTAGTAATAGTTTCACATAGTTTTGCACACCACATATGTGGCAGAATGTTTTTTTCAAAATATCTGGGTGTGTCTGAAAAAAAAGTACCGCAGCATCCATTGGACTATCATTTTCCCTATTGAAAAATACACAAAAATAGATGGAGCCAACCAGCGGAAAGTCATCAAAACATGTTGATTTCCATGACAAAATGTGTTGATTTCATGAGGACTGGAGAAACAAAATGAAAGGAAAAGGATGTCAAGAAAGGGACAGGTTGTTTCGTTTTTCGTGTTGCATGTGTTCACTACTGACACTACTGTATTTCCTGCCATCTCTTGTCACCCTATCCCTTGGCAATTCTGTAGCCCGGTGCCAGTTAAACAGCTGGAGTCATTCAATGGCAACTAACAGGACAATCAACTTCACAGGACAGCACGACAAATCACCCCAGTATACCCCGTTGGTCTTGCGCTACAAGGATCATTTTTTGTACTTCCGTCTTCCATGGATACCGAACCTTGCTGAATGCCGCAGTCCATGCTGGTCACAAATTGAGGTCAGCTGACACGACTGAATGCCGCGCGGTAGTCACTCGTTGTGAAGATCAGCAATTAGTGTGATACCAAAATACGAGAAAATTCTCACCAAATCCCCCAATCCAAAACATGAACGCAAAATAGCACTACGACAATTCAAACATGAAACAAATGCAGATGACCGTCTTACCCCGTCTCTAGTAACCTCGTGGCTGAAATAAAGCTTGCCAAACTCACAAATCTGACAAGTGCTTCATCATGTTTCATCAATGTATCTGCCTTGGCTGCAAGCTATCAGACCCATTGCATTCAATTGGATCCATTTTCCAAGGGAGAACATTGAACAAACACTGTTGTTGCACCACTGGCCATGGATTGCCAAATCAAATTCGGGACACATTGTTTTGTGAACAAATGACACAAGGAAAACCAGAGATGTGGAGACTTGGTGGCCAGGCACTAGCTTGGGACCTCTGGCTGGGATGCAAAACAACCCTGAACAACTGCATTTCGTGTGACCCAGGTCCTATATTCCTGGACACACCTTGCCACGGAACCCGACGGATCCTGTATCCTGCATCTGAGAGAGAAGATGAAGCAACCAGCATGAAGCAACTCAAAAAATATCATACCTTTTATCGGAATGTGAAAGTTCCCAAGGGGCAGTGGTCCTTTTTGGTGAACATAGTCACAGCACCTGTGTGGTGAACCAAGTGCATCAGTTCTATCGAAAGTGCTCTTTGGCTGAAACGTCAACAAAAAGAGCAGCAAGACGCATCAAAAGACAAGAACACACATGACACATGAATCAGGAAACAACACAGGAGGAACATCAGCAACAGCAACAAGTACAAGATCAAAAACAAACACAACTGGAAACACAAAACACACAAGAGAAACAAAAACAACATGGGAAACAAGAACAAGAAGAAAACAACAACAACAACAACAACAACAACAACAACAACAAAACAGAGAGAAAACCAGCCCGCCAGCCAAAAAACAAACAAAGAAACAGGGAAACAAGAAAAGAGCCGAAGAAACAAAAAAACAAAGAAGCAGGGAAACAAAAAACATCAAAGATACAAAACAACAAAGACAGACACAGAGAAATACAAATAATACAGACACACAGAAACACAGAAACAAACACACAAACAAACACACAAACAAACACAAAAACAAACAAAGAAACAAGCAAATAAGGAAGCAAGCAGGCAAGCAAACAAAGAAACTATCAAACAACCAATGCAACATAAACAAAAGAAAACACAACAAGCAGACAAACAACATCAAACAAACCAACAACCCGATAATCAAATAGTCCAAGAAAGAAATAAGCAAGCAAACAAAGAAACAAACAAAGAAACACACAAGGAACAAACATGCTAACAGGAAACAAAAAACAAAACACCAACACAACCAGCAACAACAACAACAACAACGCCAACAGCAAGAGCAACAGGAACAGCAACAACAAGAGCAACAACAAAAAAAACAGCAGCAGCAGCAACAGCAGCAACAGCACCAGCAGCAGCAGCAACAACAACAACAACAACAACAGCAATAACAACAACAACAACAGCAGCAACAACAACAACAACAACGATAGCAACGAAGACGGCAATGGCAACAACGGTGACAACGACGAGAACAAGACCAAGAGCAACGGCAACAGCAACAGCAGCCGCAACACAAAACCGAACTGTTACTACAATAACAGAGTCGTCCGCACCCCCATCATCTCCATCCTCCTCCCCCTCATTATCATTGAATCATCAACATCGTCATTGATATGGGTATAATATATATATATATTAGGTATATATATATTTATAATATATGTCATCCCATATCATTTCAAATCATCCAATATCATTCCACATCATGTCACTGGTGATTACTATTCACTCGTGTATATATATATATATATACATACATACATACATAGACATACATATAAATACCAGCATATACGGCCCCTATTTCATATCATTGACCCTCCACTTTAAAAATATATGTCAATTGCAACCGAATAAATGTCAATTTTGTTGCAGAATCATACGTCATGCATATGTACACATTATATATATATATTACAATTAAATATAGTATAATATAATTATATACTTGATTTTCTAAATGTATACACACACGTGCACGAATACAATGTTTATGATTTTTTGCAAGTTGGGACATCAGGGAGCCAGTCCTTTGCTCGAAAAGCCGCGTGAACTCGGCACTTCTCCCGCGGCCAGTCCCGCAGATCGCGACGCCGCCAACGGCCCCAGCGGCCGCAGCGGCGACCAGGCATGGAACATGGCGAATCTTCGCGTCGGTGAATACATGGTGATATCAGTGATATCATAGGTACCCCAGAATTTGAGGACATGCTCAATCGTTTTAAGGCAGTCAAGGCAGTTAAGGATGTCCTTTTCAGGAACACCCGGAGAGTTTGTCGATCTATTCTGTGATTCGGCATGAGTCGTCCTTATCTGAAAGGTTGGAAGGATGGAGCAACAGTACGGGTGAGCTTTTGGTTAGGTTCTCTACCCACAACCGGTTTTTCGTATAGGCAAGTCACCACAAATTTGCTCAAACACACGTAAACATGCGTAAACTACAGTTGGTTTAGGACATTCATTCAGTTTTTTGTCACTTGCATGACTGGTGATTCTTGGAGCAAATCTGGAAAAATATATAACTGATCCCCAAAAGATAGATTAATCACTAGTTAAGTAGGATTTTACTTTTCTATCTTTCCTGGGCTAATACATTGATCTCGGATAGCGCATGCCATAGCCATCTCCCCAGCGCTGAGTTGTGCCCCAGGCTAGCGAGGGAAGTGGATGTAGCTGCTAGATGGATGGCCCCCCATTTCATGATTTCATAGCAGATCTCATGGAGAAAATGATTCTCATGGGAAAGGCATGATGTTTGTTTAATGGGATCTCCTCATGATTTCCGGACAGGCGATCTCTCATTATGTCGGTCCTAGGTCCGAGCAGAAAGGACTCAGAGTTCCTGGCTGGATGATGGCTTGATACCAATCTGCTTGGAAGAACTAGTCCTATTGAAAGGATGGAACACATATTATTGTAAAACATTTAAGGTTTTTTGTGGATTTTTTTGAATACACTATCCAACAATGCGAGAGTCTCTGAATCATACCGTCATACCAATGTTGATCTACTTATCTGATGAAATACAACGTCACTATACCTGTACTAGGTAGATTACACTGAGACTCGTCTGCCAACCCAGGTGGAAGCACAACAATCCAGAGACCACGAGATAAAATTATTGTGTGATAACAGCATAACCGTCTGAAATGACTAGGAAATCGTAGTCTCCCTTCTAAAAGATCTAAAAGGACACGCTTGGTTGACTTGGGCCCTTTTTTTTAGAAGCACTCCTATCCCGACACTGTGGGTATTTGAAGGAACATGTTGAGAAGATATGCTTGCAGTAGATATCATATATGTTAGTTGCAAAACTTATCTGGTGAATTCCAGGGATACGTTTACTGTATATTATAAATTATACTACATCAATATATACGATTATATACGTATACAGTTCTATAGGTATACTTCTATTGCGGGTCATGCCAAGCCCGGATTTTTCTAAACCAAGGATCAACAGCCACGACAGATCCGCTGGCCTTGCTGCGCCATGGTGTGAGTTTCTGTGTGTTGACCTTGACGAATATCGATTCATCGTCGTGAATCGGGTGAACCCGTTTGAATCAACACAAAGAGCTGGTGCCCAAATATATATCCCATGACGGATCCATGGTGCTGGTATATATGCTAACATGACTGGGATATATTGATGGTAAATGTTACCATATATAGCAGCATCATGGATCCTATGGGTATGGACATATTAATGCAACCCTGTTTCAACATGAGAAAGATTGAAATCACTGGCCTATCTTCGACATTCTTCGACTCTGATCTGTGGTCATGAAGACTCCCTGATCCAACCGTGGTGATTCGTCAAATTCTTCACCACGTTGGATATCCTTGAAGTCAGGATTCATGTCTTGTCAGTGACGTCTGACTTGAGCATAGAGCGGTCAGAAGCCGTGAAAACTCCATTTTTAGCAAACCATTGGCTCTCATCAAGACTCATACATACTCATACCAATTCGCCCAAGGCGCGTACGACTTTTCGACAACACAACGAGAGGACAAACGCCCGGAACCCTGTTGGGCAAGGGAGTGATCATACGGGTGAAGTGTTGAAAGCCCATGGTACGACGAATGGGAACCCCTATGACTTTCCAAACAAACCATGGGGGCTTTGCCATTAAAAGGTATTAAAATATTATTAAAAGGTAGGATCTAACTAGCAAGGATGGCAAATGTCATGATATACTGGGAACAAGAAACCACGCGAATCAGCTTTGTTTGAAAACATCCAGTGGATACCAGTCGTGAGACATAGATTCTCACGGTGGAATTCCTCAAGAGAAGGGGTGTGACATATTCAAAAGCTCAAGATTTCCATAGGTTGTCCCTTCTATTATATATATATATATAATTATATATATATATACAATATATATATATATATATATGTGTCTTGAAACTGCGGTAATCATTAGCTTCTGCTTCTGAACTATAGATCGCTTTCGGCGGAAGTTGTGCATCCTTAATTTTTGAATAGACCCCTTCCCAGCAGGTGAAAATCTGCGGATAATTCTCGCCCCCGTGGGCCGGCCGGTGGAGAGCCCCGTGGGACTGTGAATTGGAGCCCCTGATGGGTCTGATCTGCTTCACGCTCGTGCGATGCTGCCAGTATGACAGAAATATCATGAAATATCTACCCTGAGACGTCTGAGACATCTGAGACATCCACAATTTCTGAACTCAGAGTGCACGTCAAAAAAGGGCCTTAAGATGCCTGAAGTATCCGATTCGATTCTGGGCCAAGGTTTAGAAAGTTGTTCATACCCTCACATACCCCCACAGATAGTTCTCGACATGAATCCCTTGGAAAGAGTGAGCGAGTTCGCTATTTCTTGAATCGCTGTTTGTTTCCCTCTGTGAGATCCATTGATTGCACCATGAATATCTATGAATGGCCAATAGGGAGTTGGCGTTCCCCAAAAAATGACAGGGTGGTCATGTTTTAGTAATTAGTACTTCTTGTGATTGTTGCATGATGACTCTTTTTGGGCAGCAAAGTAGCTATCCCATCCATTTTTCCATCCAATCTAGTGGCCATGTCACCATCCAATGTGGGGTAGATCGGGTAGATGCCAAACAGATCAAGATCCATGAGGAGATCATATGAGATTGAGTTGGTGAAACCTCGCCCCAGGCGGGAGCAGGAGCCGATGACATCTCCATTGACAAGGTTGAGGCAGTGTGCAGAGCACATGTCAACAGTGGAACTCACACCCAAAGTTCCGGGGTACTGAACACTAAACCTCAGCCAACCATATTCTGTATCGATAGATTCAGAGAGAATGGTAGATAGGTTAGATTATACAGATTAGTTTAGATTGCCCATTTAGTTCGGTGATTTACGGTGTTTAAAGATGATGATTTTCCAAGCAAACTGTTAAAATCACCAGACTGTACCAAGAAATCATAGGACAAAGGTATTTTCAGCATCTTCATAAATCTATCACGTACAATCCAACATAACAAACTGAGGTTTTTCCGGGGGTTGCAATTGGTGAGAATGGACCAACATGCCAATGAACTGGTGACTAATGAACCCAAGACTGGGGGACGAACATCCAATACCTTTGGACGAGTCTTTAGGACCAGTTTGTATTGTTAAACCAACCTGGTATGGGGCATCATAAGAGCATTTAAGCGGTGATACATCTGTTTGATATTTTAACATATTTTAACATGTGTGGTTGTTGTTCTTTTCTCATACCATGTATGGACATGTACCAGTATGAGGCCATATGAGACCATATTCGACTATATATGAGGTAGAGAGATAGAGGCATACCGAACGTGTATATATATATATACATAGATTGACTATGTATGATCATACAACATCAACTGAACGGACAGGTGTGTCATAGAATGAACATGATGACAACCATGACTTTGTCATAGCACATGATTTCTGCTCTCGCTGTCGCCAGTATTTTCAATAGTGCTTCTATACGGGGGTTTCTATAGCCTTGGGGGTACCCCAGTAGCTGGATGGTTTATTTCATGGACAAACCCAAAAAATAGAAGAGGTAAATCATGGTAAACCCCCATTGTAGGACACCTCCATATATTTATCCTATTGTACGTACTATAACTAGTCTGCTTTTGGATACAGTGTACAAAAAACATCAATGTGTTGTTGTTCTCATCTTGGACTTGCTTAAAGGAACCTCTCAAAAAAAAAAAAAATCCCTATAGATTCCGCAAGTAGTGGATTTCCCATTGGGATTTTTTTTCACACCTTAAACAAACCCAAGTCATCAGTCTGGCGTCGCATGGAGTCACTTCTCAGGCGTCGAGGTACCCGTCTACTGCATGGGAGACCTCCGGAGCATCAAGTTGGGCCACTGGCATCCCAAGAAAAACCGGAACCTTTAACGCGCCACTGGTAAGGAAAAAATAACCATTTTAAGCAGCCAACATGGGGATGTAACTTAAGCAACCTGGGTGATTTAACATGATTTAACCATGAAAATTGGAGGTGTCTAGCACTCTTATTGGGGTAATGATGGTTAAGCACTCGAGTTTAGGGTACGATAGTGTATGCTATTTCCAGGCAAACCCATATAGATTACAGGTGGAACCCATTCTGATGAGGCAGAACCCAACCTAGGGCATGCACCTGTAACAGAAATGACCATTGTGGACTGAATGCGATTACAGCCATCATTTCATAGGTCTGAACATTTAAAACAGAGGAGGAAAGTGGGATTGAACCCTATCATTCCTTCCTTACCTGCATTATGTGGCTTTCATGATGATGTGCTGGAACTGGTGAGTGAGTATTCTTCATGATTACCGCGTGTGAGTATCTGAAAACTTGAACTATTTGCTAACTTTAGCCTTGGTCCCAGTATCACGGGAGTTGGGTCTCAAATCAACGACTATGGTGGGGTACAGCTTTAGGTTGAGAAACCCTAGGGATGATGCAAATAACATATGGAATATATATATATATATTGCAATGTATACATGTAATAAGTACAGTTAAAAATACATGTATTCTGTATTCTCATGTTCCATTTTTTCTATTTCGTCAAGTGTCGATTTCACCCTTTTGGGTCCTCTATATATATATACACAGTAATATATAAAGGCTTTCCAGGAAAACAACTCAGCTGAACCGACCGTAAATACAAGGAAAAATTGGAGACTGGCCCGTTTAGCATTGACCCATGTACCCTCTGGTAATCAAACATGTCAACGGACAATGCTGAGCATCCATATCTGTACAAATTTTTGATCGGACAATTTTGCTGCAAACAAACATATTTAAAAACACATGGAATCATAGATTGGTACAGATCGAAACCTGCAGATGATGATCATTAAGGATATATATATATATATTATAAAAGAACACTTGACACGCATATAGTAGATTGTCAATGTTTCAATTATACCTTGTATAAAACAATTATGCAAGTTTTTTCCCATTAAAACAACATATAATAGAGGTTTCTTAAAGGAAGGGTAGGCATTATATATTTCATCCAGCTATTGGGGTACCCCATCCATGGAGCCCCATATATATATAAATATAAATATATACATATACATATACATATGTATATAGTGATTTATGGGGACCAACTCCCGGTTGTAGATTTCAGTTTCATGCTGGTCAAATACAATCTGGGGACCGACTTCCATGTAAACATGTTTTAGAAGGGTTGGAGCTTAAACTATGGTTTGACCGGGCTGGTTCCGTTTTCCCCGGGAAACTAGACTATACAACTTCTACAGAAAATCAAAAAAAGGTTTGTGTCCCGCACTTCCATGGTAAACTGTCCTCCACTTCCATGGTAAACTTAAGGGGAGCGTATATATATAAATAATATAATATAATATAATATAACATAACATAACATAATATAATATTATATATATATACATGTCAGCCAAGCATGTTCCCCCGGACCTCAGCACACCATGGCGCCGCTCCCGGTTACCCCGGTTGCGCTGGCCTCAACACCGGATGGGCCATTTCATTAGATGGAAAACACATATTTATAATGATAAATATATGATTATAATGATTATAATGAAAATTTTAGGCAAATTACTAAAATTATAATGATAATGTGATTTACATATAAATATATATATATATACATATATTATGATTATAATTGGTTATATATGTATATTACATATAGTAATAGTTTATATAGTGATTATATACTATAGCGAAAGCCCACAACTATGTAAACAACAATAATCATGATTAAAAAAACAAATAATAACAGTAATGATAAACATGATAATACTAACAATGATCAAAATAACAAAACCAATAGCAATAATCACAATATATTATTCAGTATGTACATATAATTATAGAATATTATAGATAATTCTAGTTATGTCGCGATGTGAGATCATGATCAAAATCATCCAAATATCATCAGAACATGGCTCATTAGCGAAACCAGCCTCATAGCGTAGGGATGTCTATGAGACTCCAGCCTCTGTTTCAGAAACCTGGACACCGTCCCGAACATCTGAGATCTGCACATCGCACATGCTGCTGGACCTGTGAGGCTATCTCCACGAGGGATTATCTCCACTCAGCTACGAAACCATTCAGCCTGCCACAATATCCCACAATAGTACGATTTCCCGCATTAATTGGCAACCTTATAAAGAGTAAATGTGGGAAGTGGAAACATATGGAAACATTTATATGACATAAGAATCATCGATGGAATCAGCTGGAGTGATTCATAGCAATTCCAGGTGGACATCGAACCGACAGGTCGAAACGTGGGATCATCCATCGATTCCTTGAAGCCGACCGAGGGAACCCCCATGGCAGTGAAGAATCCCCAACCGTAACACATGGTTGAGAAAAAAATAATTTACCATCTGGTTATGACTAACATAGCCATGGAAAATCACCATTTTCAATAGGTAAACCATCTATAAATGGGCCATTTCCCATTGCTATGTTAAATAACCAGAGGGTACTTCTGGTTGTTTTAGGTCCCAGGTGAGTATCTACCCATCATCACTGGTGTCCAAGTCCCAGCTCCGCGTTTGATTGTTGCCCATTCCAGTCAAAGAAGATCTACCCTCTGGTAATTTAACATAGCTATTGAACATGGCCCATTTATATCGTTGATTTACCTATTGACAATGGTGATTTTCCACTTCGCAAACTGTTTACCAGGCCGGCTATCACTCACCTCCCACATTTCCGGTGCTTCGTAATACCGATCATCTCGTGAAATCCTGCGAATCCTCAGTGAGTTTCACCATTTTTTTGGTGACAGATACCTTAGTGATACCCCCCCAAAAAATATAAATGTGGTAAAGCCAGTCATGAATCACCCTGAAATGTTACACTCGTTTTATGGAAACATATGGAAACCATCATCCCCAAATGGTCGGTTTATCGCTGCACCGGCGGTACCTAGTAGTAGGAGGACTCTCGAGCATCTCCTGGGAGGTCCAACCGCACTCGCCATGGAGGTTTAGCCTTTACCCTCTGGTTATGACTAACATAGCCATGGAAAATCCCTCATAAATGGAGGTTTCTAGCTGGGAAAATCATCTGTTTCTATGGGCCATCTATACCATGGCTATGTTAAATAACCAGAGGGTATAGGAAAATGCGCAAACTCAATGCTGCATTTTTCCAGCAAACCATGTTTCATGACCAGAAAGTAAACCGTGGAGAAAAGTTGTAGATGGGTCTAGAACCCCCCTTACAGCTGGGGCAGCCTTCCTGAGGGATATAGCTAACAAACTGGTTGTTATTCACCTACAAACACAGGGGTTGAATGTATGGAATAGATTGAGGAACAGTGATGTCTAAAAACAACCATGGTACAACTTGTTTCTACATGCTGGAGATTTAGGGACAAGATGGGGAATCTTGGATACCAACTGTTCCCCAAGGTATACTGAGCCTGGGGAACGGCAGTTTTCCAATTTTGGGAATGGAATGGACTGGCTACTGCGAAAACTCGTTGGGAAAGCATGAAACAACATGTTTTTTGTCACAAGAAAGGCACGTGGTTGTGGAATAAATGTAGACAATGGTATTCGATATGTACATAACATGTATCGGTGAACCTTGTGACCCCACAAGTGTGTGACCCACCAACAAAAAATGACTAGTTGTGACAACACCTCACAGGATGAAACCAGAAAATATGTCGTTCCAAATATCCTGTGCATCTTTTCATGGTCAATCTGAAAAAAAAAACACCCCAAAAAAGACATGTTGATACATGTTGTATACATGTTGTATACATTTGTTCCAACCTGGTATCATATGTTTTGATTGAACAATCGATATGTTCGAACTAGTTAGAAATCATAAACTACCCCGTCAAGGCTGCTTGCCTGGGTGGTTCAACCAGCCTGAGAAATACAAACTGGAATTCTCCATGTCTAAGCTTGAAAAACAAGGAAACATGTGAAAACCCCAGTACCTAGTAACTAACTAACCCTTGCAAAATTACATTAATGGGCCGGTAAATACATTATAATACATCAAAATTTGAATATTTGAATAAAGGTGAGCAAATTTAGCAATGAAAATACATCAAATATCCAGTTGACCACAAAATGTTCAGCCCCGCATGGAGGATCATCTCGCTGGTTAGTTCATTGTGGTTTTAGGGGATGATCCCATTGCCCAAGACACCAACGGACAGGACCCGCTGGACCATGCTGGACTCGCTCCTTCGGTGAAAGCATGGCCCCCACGAGGCATGCCACACGGGAGGCACCACCCACGCCCAACTGCGGTGAGGCGATGGAGGATTCGATCGAATTGGACATCTGGACTTACCCACTATAAATGGTGATCATAGCCTCTAGTTTACCATAGGAAAATGGTGATTTATATAATGGTTAACAATGGTGAAACAGATGGGATGATAATGGGATTTACCCAACCTGGTTATGACATTCACAGTTCGCCATGGTTTTTCGATGGCCCTAATCGAAATAGATGGTTTACCTGGTTTACCTACTACAAATGGGCGGATTTTCCATGGCGAACTGTTAAAGAACCCGATGGTAATGAAAATTTAACCAACAACTGGTTGGTGGTTGAGCCACCCCTCTGAAAAATATGAGTTCGTCAGTTGGGATGATGACATTCCCAATGTATGGGAAAATAAAAATTATGTTCCAAATCACCAACCAGATTGGGATGTAACCAACCAATTTCTATGGCTTGAATATCAGAACAATAGGCTTACGATGTTGGGATTTAATTTTCACCAACATAAGTGGTGGTTTACAACCCCATAGTGGCGATAGAGTGGAATATACAATCAACAATATTACCCTCTGGTTATTTAACATAGCTATGGAAAATGGCCCATTTATAGATGGTTTACCTATGAAAAATGGTGATTTTCAATAGCTATGTTAAATTACCAGAGGGTATCTGGGTGTTCTTGAAAGTCTGGAATAACCCACCCTTGGGGGGTCGTTTTAATGGGAGCAAATATCATTGACCACCCTTTGGATTTTGGGGTACCCTATTTTCAGACAAACTCATATCTGATTGATGTGTGCCATGGAAAATGGTCAGAACCATCAAAACAGGGACTTTACAACTGAAGAAACTCAACATTTAATGAACTTGTAGCAAGTTCCTTTAATGCCTCCTTAGTCAACCATCATTTAAGTGGATGACTTGTAGCAAGTTGCCTGAAATGCTGAGTTTCTCGTGCTCTCCCTGCCAAAACACTGTTGAAGTTCCCCTATCAGGCGGTCTTAATATCGTACACGGTTCACCTCGTTGCCTCGTGTTTGAACCCTAGTTGTCTCTTGTTTGTTGCACGATTCTCTTAAGCCATGTTATATAAACCATAATCAGTGTGTTATATTCATGGCAAAATCCCGTTATGTGTAGGTATATATATATGTGATTATATTGTATTTACTCATATTATATATATAGGATATGCCGATATCCACCGAAAAATATTGATACTACCAAATACCTATGGGTCAAAATATTATGACCACAATAATAGGGATGTTGATGACTACATTGTGATTCAATTGAATTCAATGGGATATCATACCACATGATTTAATCACATTCTATCATATCCCGAATATATATATACACAATATATACATATATGACGGTTTGCCAAAATGTCTTTTCCTGGCTTTGTTGATAAATCGTAATTCCTTGCGTGCGGCTTCTTATTGTGCCTTTAAAACCATGACTGACCTAAATAGTCTGAAACCCTGCATTTTATCTTTCATGTTTGAAGCCGTAGCTAAAACCTGCAGTAAATGCTAACGCGCATCTACTGGTATGAAGTGGGTGCCGCTGCTAGTTGTTAGTGGTGGAACTGGAATATCTGCAGAGCTGGTCGTTGCCTTTGCTGTCACTGTTGCTTTATCAAACAGACAGGATAAACTACAAGTTCTCTGGTGGCGACTGGGTCACGGGTCAACCAATGCCGATGTTTGAAACTTTTGCTAGCGCATTGCTAGCGCATTGCTTACTAGCGGGGATCTAGCCTGTAAAATTACGTACAAATTCGCAAAGTTGAGCCGCAACCTCAAAAATAAAGGAAAATTATTGAGTAGCACAGAATTTCACTAAGACATCCTTAGGTTTAAGAAGCTAAGTGTTACATCTTGACTTTTCTTCATGTTAAAATATGTTAAAATAACAAGCGAACAGGAACACAAAAAATATCCTTGAACATGGGAGTGAAAAAAAACTAGCGCAAACCTAGCGGGTTTGCTAGCGCTGCCTTGCAGAATTGGTGAATTTAGTTGCGTGCCGCCTCATAACGAAGAGGGAAAACAACATAAAACAACTAGGTCCACACTAATTATCAACAACTAGTACAAAACTTCTGTCAACTATTTTTGGCAAATGGTTATTATATATATATACATAATTATATACATTGTTGAGCCATATTATATTAATATATGATATGTATAAATATATATATATATGATATCCTCATAACATATGCATATGGCTTACTTATGGATATCATTAATATACAACAAAAAGACACCGAAAACCGCCTTCGAAGAGCTGAGGCAGGTGGAGAGAGCATCCTGTGCGGAAAGGGGCCGGAGGTACCTGGTCAAACCAACTGAAATCCAAACTCTCAAAGAATCACCAACTGTGAGATGCGTTCAATGTGGTTTAAATGATTTAAATGGATCAAAAAGGTGATTTAACCAAGAAACATGGGGATGTGAAGTAATTTGAAGCAACAAAAAACTGTCTAAGCAAACATGGGCATTTAAGCAGCAAAAGTGGGGGGTTGCTCGATGATGTATGATTCATAGGTTTTGGTTGGTTGAAATACAGTAGTATGAAATAGCTATCTCACGGCTTGATATGACATGAATACATTTATACGTACTTATATATTCCTAGATAAGTAAAACTAATCAAACACATATTTCTAGGGAACCTCGTCCTGTGTATCCGATTGGGTGAGTACGCACTGAATATTGTGCTTGTATACAGTATACATGAATTAGGTTCCCATTATTATCTTTTTGTTCGCTGACTAGACATATATAGTACTGTATGTAAACATGGGTATACATAGTGATTAATGTCACTTGTCACATTCGCCGTGTTGCCTTCTTGCATGTGAGGTAGAAGGTATCTATCTGCATATATTGCAACCTAAATCTATAATATATGAGAAAGAGAGATGTCGTCTTTGTATGAAGCTGATTTCACCAATGGACTTGTTCGCGTATGTTGTGGGCGTGTGTGTGTGTATATATATATATGCGCATGCATAGTGAAATTAGTGAACTAATCGACAAGCTACAACTATCAACCAAAGCTATTCAGTCAAATTCGAGTAATTAGAGTGCCAAAAACGATGTGCATATATGAATGCAACATAAGGCAACACTTCATACCTTGAGTGAACCTGGTGTCCTTGAACTCTGGTTGTTGCTTAAACCATCCCATGACATTGGGCTGCAATAAACAGCAGTTCAAGGATTTAAAATTTAATGTCTGGGATAGCAGCAGCTATAATGGACATTCCTATCAACAACATCAACAACAACAACAACAACAACACAGCACACAACACACAATACACAACACACAACAAAAAAATCACCATCATCACCATCATCATCAATCCCCTATCATTGGCCTTGGTGGTATGGTGGTAAGTTAACCCCCCGAATCTATTGGTTGAGCATCATTATCCCAACTTAACTGTCATAAATTGGGGTGCTTCCTCATTTCAGACCATCTTATCAACAAATCTCATCTTATCAAATGGTCATGTAGCAATGATATAAAATAACCTTTGTTGATGGTTTCAAAGATGTTAACACCACCATTTAGATCACCATGTTGGTGTTTTAACATGTTTGATACAGTACATAAAATCACCATAGATGTCACCATTTTTTCATCACCATCTTTAAACCACCATTTCTGGTTGGTGGTTTCAACCCCTCTGAAAAATATGAATAGTCAATTGGGATGATTCTTCCCAATATATGGAAAAATAAAGCCATGTTCCAAACCACCAACCAGATTTAAGTCACCTTTGATGTTGCTTAAAGCCACCATTTAAGTCACCGCCTCAGCGATGGCTGAGAGACCACCCCCTCGGGGCCAAAGAACGGCAGCCTTTGGGACGGCGACCACGAAACATGCTGGCTTCAAGGCATCAAAATGCTGGTTTCATATGGTTTCATGCTGATTTAACCCACAAAAGTAATGGTTTAAGAATGTTTAGACATGGTTTTGGACCATGAACATGTGACGAAGAGACCTTTTGTCGAACATGAGGATCCAACCCATATGGCCATGGGGATTTTTCACCATAGTTTGGGATGGCTGCTTGGTGAATCTTCCAACCGTAGGCTCCAAATTTTGGCATTCACCACTTTCCAAGTGGGATGATGCTGCGGTCGCCACCCAATCCAGGGGCCGACAAACTGATTGAACATCACAAATCAGGATTTCACCAATGGTTGGAGAATTGATGCATCTAATCCAGGCGAGAAACCATTTTCACTGGGATTCTTCAGCCACATTTTCTTGTGAATTCAACTATCCAAAGCAGATGTGAAACGGAAAACATGTGAATATTACTGCTGTAACCAGTGGTTAGAGGTGGTTACAATATTATATCAATTGCAGTGGTGTCACTCAAACATCTACCAGTCGAATCAAAGCATCATGAAGGCAGAGTAGATACTAGACAGATGATATAATATTTATCTAGGCGTGCATATAAACATATGGAATCATATGTGACATTAGATTAGATTAGGTTACATTAGATTATTGGATTCGATTGGATTGGATTCGATTCGATTAGATTAGATAGATGGATTGATAGATGGATAATTCTAGATAATTCATGATAATTCGTGATAATTTAATAAATAACCATACAAACAATAGGTGGGACAATAGGCAAATAGATGCACATGAGATATATGAGCTGGGCAAGTCAGGTCACAAGCCCATGTCACTTGCTATGGCAAGGGAAATGTCGATCCCGTTGCTAACCACCGTCCAGAAACTGTGCTGCACCACACAAAGCAATCCAGGGAATAGAAGGCCCTACTGACCCATGGCTGGATTTCTACAGATAACATCAGTTAACTCATTCGTCTTTTCGACAGACTTGTTGTATATACAGTGGATTATAACGTAATATATATATATATATATATATGTATATCATAAACATATAAGTATAATTTATAATCAAATCATATTATAATATAGATTAATATAGTGATATCTCCTGTAGATATGATATGAAGTGTATTATACAGTAAATCTCCTCAATATCTCCATCAACAGCTTTCCATGGCCTCCACATCCTCGAGACAACTGAAGCTACCTCCCAGCTGTATCCGCGCCTGAGTTGCAGCGACCAGCTGCCAATACCGCTTGCTGAATCCCAGTTGGATGCTACCCACTTCAAGAATCTAAAGAAGTAGCCTATATGGGGGGTTCCATTTTTATGACTTTTTGTGGGGGATCCCCAATAGCTGGATGGTTTATTTCATGGAAAATCCTAAGATGGATAAGATGGATGATTTGGCGTAGCCCTATTTTAGGAAACCTCCATATATCTCGACATATCTCGACTGTCGAAGATCATAGTCAATTGGAATTCCATGTGTGGACCAATCATCCAGTTTCTTCTCACCGAGCAAAGAACGGTTTCAATCCATCATCATCCGGGTAGGATTAAGTTTTTTGTTCATGGGTGATGTCTACCCAGTTGTCGATGGATATTTCTCCTTGCTGATACCCAAACTAATGATTGTTTCAAGATAAAAGTTCAAGTATTGGTATCAAAGCATCATTGTCATCATTGTGATACTCATGATAATCACTTTTAAGTTTCTCCAAACTTAGATTTGTTGGATCCCAAAATGGTGAATATCCCAAATTCTGGCAATTCTAGTAAGGAACATGATGATCAACTATTGGATTCTTTTCCATTCAGCAAACACCAGCAATCGTTGGACAGCCCCGCATAACCCTAGCGTGTCAACCCCGTTGTTTGCTAAACCCTGGCCCTGGGGAGATTTCATCCGGAGTTGACACAACATACTAAGAGTCCCAGACTAATCCCATCCGCCTAATATTTTTAACAGCCCTAATGATTATTCTGGTCCCTTAGTTATTAGTGATATTTAGTGATATTTAGTGATATTTAGTGATAATATATGTCGGCCGTAGGCCATCAACAAAATAAATAAATCGTCGACCCAAATTGGGGGTCGTTTCTTGGGTTCGGAACACCAGCAGCTGGGACTCCCGGCAACCCGTAAGATCAGTTCTTCCAGGGATGGGATGGGCACGCTCTTCAGCACTGCCTCCTGTGGGATTTCTCACGAAACTGCAGCGTGCTGTGCGAAACGCCCTGGTTTCATGGTTTGTTGTGTAGGAAACCGGGCAAACCCCAAAAAGGATCCAAACAAGGCCCTGTTGAATGAGAACCTTAGATGATATTCTATTCAACACACAGTTTTCCTTTGTTTCATTCCAGGAGATTGTGACTCATGACCCAACCTTCATGTGTTCTTTTGTTGAATGGCAATGTACCCCTCCTCGGCCGGTGAAAAAATCATAGTTGATCATGGATCAAAACTTGGTTCTGTCCTGTTCACACTTTAAAAATAGGTGGCTGTTAGATGTTGGTTTCACTCCCCAGCAAGGAGAATCGTAGATGATTCATCAGGATTGCAACCCCTCATTTTTATGAGTCAAAAGCTAACAATATCGCATACGGGCTGGTGAAAGATGTACACACCATGTCATATCCCCAAATATCCCATAATCCGCTGTTTCTTCCCCCTTGGAGTCCCGATTTCTTCCCCTATCATCATTTGTTTGGGTGAACTCCGCAAAATCGAGATGTTCCATGTGAACTCCCTGGAAATCACCCATTTTTTTAATGGTTTTACAGTGTTTTCTCCACGGTTTTTCCATGGTTTTTCCCTTTCGGAAAATCCCTCCCCATTTCGGCAGGACCACGGCCATTTCGGCGTGGCCTCCATCTCCCTGAAGGCTAAATGCAGCGCCGCAAGGCGCTCCACGGATTTCTCCGCAGCGGGGCCTGAAAAGTCTGGGAAAAGAATGAGAATATAATGACTGGTTGGTGGTTTATGATCAAATTATGGATGTATTATGGATTTTCCATGGCTATGTTCAATAACCAGATGGTAATGAGGATTTAACCAACAACTGGTTGGTGGTATACCTACCCCTCTGAAAAATATGAAAGTCAGTTGGGAAGGATTATCTTATGGAAAAAATGTTCCAAACCATGGACCAGATGAATAGATATGAATAGCTATTGATGAATATGAATATAGTTATCATTATGTATTGATTATCCAATATTAATTACTACATAGTCAATAAATAACCCACTGGGAATCTAATGAATACGTGTCAATATTTGATTGTGACAATCTATTACAACTGTTACGACTATTGGGATGACTATATTGTTATATCAGTATGAATCATTATTATCATTATTAAATAATAATATATATATATATATATATTATTTCTTGATCAAACGGATATTTATATTTATGACTATTACAACTATTGTGACTATGATTGAAGTAGTATGACTACTTAATACTATTGATTATCAAATTATGGATGTATTATTGTTATTGTCTATGACTTTATCTGTCTATGTATACATATATATATATATATACATACTCAGTGATGATGACTATGTCTAGTTGGACATGTTGTTTGATTCATGATAATTATTTTTTATTTAAAAAAATGACATTGGTGACACATGGACTAAAAACACGACTCAGGGACTTCATAGCATGTTGATGTGTTTGTCCATGCACAATATGGACCCCCAAATTTGGAGGTGAGGTACATTACAAATGGCCCCACTCCATTCTTCACTCTTCGCATTTAAGCATGCATTTTCTGGTTTATATAATTCGAAGCCAGACGCATTGTACTTAAATTACAGCATGTTCACAGAAAATCAGTATTTAGATGGACCATGGAGTTAGTGAAACAGTAAATTGGATTCAATTTGGGATAGTTCGTGGCTTATTGCCCAACAAAACAACCACTAGTTAGTGAATGTAAGCCCGCCCCGCCTGAGAGAAATCTCCGCCAAGCACCTTCAAGTTGTTTCAGCTCTTGTCGAACCGACTCCATCTCCTGTTGACGTGCTGCAAAATCCCCAAACTAAATGCAGCTTTTATATAAAATGGGAAATGAATGGGAAAGTCACCTATAAATATCCATAATACATATATATATATAATTATGTATATATATATATATTATATACTATACTGTGATATACACTGTATATATATAAAGGAGAAAACAT
>Ga0126342_10003838_pt1 | contig 25212 bp, 23 predicted proteins | sample Cyp1metagenome_FD_92528 | JGI IMG/M metagenome (GOLD analysis project Ga0126342, IMG submission 92528) | Coral microbial communities from Lord Howe Island, Old Settlement Bay, Australia - Cyphastrea 1 metagenome | ecosystem: Host-associated > Invertebrates > Cnidaria > Coral ... | reverse complement strand
CTGGGTCTTTTCCCATCCCAACTTGAGGCGGAGGTTTTGGCTTAAGTGCCATGCCTCGCTTCAGCACAGCATAGCCAAAGAGTACAGACAAGAGCCTGGCCTTGGAAAACAATTTGCGGAACAAAATAGTGATAGCTATAGGAACCTATACGGGACCAGAAACCCTGCCTTACCACCCGTCAAAGTGCAACTCGGGGAAGTTTGTAAATGAATCAATGAACAAACGCACGAGGGAACCAGTGAGTCAATGAATCAATGAACCAATGACTGAGTGAATGAGTGAGTCGGTGAATCAATGAACCAGCGAATCAATAATCAGTGAATAACTGATTCGCCAGTGAATCCGTGAATCCATGGATCAACCAATGAACCACTGAACGAAGGGATGGATGGATGGATGGATGGATGGATGGATGGGCGAGCTACTATTTTCTTTGTTGAGCTACTTCTTCACTGAGCGACCTCTTCGCTGAGGCACCCCTTCTCTCAGCTACTCCTTCTCTGAGCAGCCACTTATCTGGGCTACTTGTGCTCTGAGCTGCCTTTTAGCTAGCTCTTTTGTAGCTTCTGCAACCCAATTCTTCTTCGTGCAGCTGTTACAATGCGATTAGCAGCCTCCAGCTGCAATCCCGCATAGCACAATCGTAGCACTATGGTCAAGAGCTACCTTTCGCGCAGCTGTTACAATGCGATTAGCAACCTCCAGCTGCAATCCCGCTTGCAAACCCGCATAGCAGGAGCGATGCCAAATCGACCACTATTCGCGCACCGTCAACAGTGCGGACTTTTCGGGGGACGTGCCAGATTTCTGTACAGTTTTTATGTGAAACCAAGCTCTGGCTACAGTCTGGTGCACATTTTGTCCTAAAGTGCTCCGGCGTCTTCGGTTTCTGAGCATTTTGACAAAGCGAGCTCTCGCTACAGTTCTGTGCGTTTTTTTCCAAAACTTTTGCAGATCGAGGCCCGGAACCGCGGAAACAGAGACCCTACTTCGACGACCACGGAAGCCACTTTACCCGAAGAAACACTAGGCTTTGCGCGCCGGATGTAGCGTTTTCACCCGTGAATTCACACATTTCACACGCTTCCGACTTGTTACACGTCCCAAGTGGTTGACATTACGGCCTATGGTGGACATGATATGTTGACCATGACAATCGCCTGTAACTCGGAAGTTTTCTATCTTAACTTCATTTGATATATATATATATATATACATATATGATATACAATCGAATATATGAGATCAGTGTAAGTGGTCATTTGGTCAATTCGACATCGACTAAGGTTATTCTCATCTCGCAATGCCTTCTGTGTATTGTGACAGCATCCGATGATCGCTGGGCAGCATTCTCACAACTTGGATGGCAACATGGAGATCGTCCAAGTCACGACAACAGCGACGAAACGTATTTCAGGGTTCCACATGTTGGGACGGGCATGAGGTGGAGCTGGTCCTCTTAACCGCTTGTAAAGAACAGTTACTTTGATTCGTTTGTAGAATTCGTTGTGTTATATAAGTACAACCATTTCTGTATTCCTCAAGTGGAGTCAACTGGATATGAGTGCAAACCACAGTGAATTTACATACTTCACAACATGTAGCATTGGAACTTTACCGTGAACTCCACTAGTTGGTTTTTCAAGAACAATCTCTGAGGCATAGTTGTCCTTTTGGCATTGCGGCAACGAAATATGGACTTGCTCGAGCGCAAGGCCCAAGCCGTCTCAGATCCCAGCAGTCCAGAGTATGGCAGATATTTGGAGCGAGATGAACTCTATGGCATCTCTGGTTCGTCAGCTTACAATGTAGACCTGGTGGAGAAATTCTTTAGCGAACTGCCAGGGACATTCCAGTTTTCATTTGGCAAGGATTTTGCCAGGTACACCTGCACCATTGCATGTGTTGAAAAGGTGTTTAACACCACCTTGCGAATACAGAAAGGAAGAGTAGCACCAGGGACAACACCCATTCGAGCCTCGGAACCTGTCCGCCTGCCAGTGAATATTCAGAATGCGTTAGAAGGGACCTCTTTGAATGCCCCACTCTTCATGCCCCCACATCCTCGGCAGTCCAAAGTGATGCCATTTCGTTACAAACGGTCAGGTCGGACAGCACCTCGTGTTCGTCCAATGATGGTAGCAGGCGACCAATTCATCAGTATTCATTTTGTTGCATATTGCAAAGACAAAGTTGTCAATCAAGATACCGTTCAAAATGGGATCTGCAGAAACAGTCCCCATTCACGTCTCATCACAGCGTTCGACGTCCTAGTGCTGCAAACGGCCACAAATTGGCAGAAACTTGTGAGAGTTCCTGCGGTTCCTGACACTCTGGGAGAAAAGGTGGCAAAGACCGAAGACAACCAGACCTGCACGGAGTTTAATGCCACCCTGGGAAATATTCAAAACTATGCGAGTACCACCGTGCGTATCCGATCGCTGTTCTCTGATGGTTCGGTTTCGGACTTCAGTGACCCAAGTGAAGTGATGCCAAGTTGGCCAATGGCCTACACCACTCCTTCGCTGCTGTCTCGCAACTATCGGATTCCAATGCATGAGCCAGTGCGTCATCCACGCAACAGCATTTCTGTTGCTGAATTTCTGGGCCAGTACTACAACCCTGATGACTTGGATGCATTTTTCAAGCTGATGGGTGTACGTGAATGGGGAACACGACCAAAGCTAAGTCTTATCGGAGAGAACCTTCCCATGGCAGGTTCTGTGCTCGGAGGAGAGGCACAGCTTGATATTCAATACATCACATCTTTGGCTGCAAATGTTTCAACCTTCTTTTGGAGTGTGCCTTCCATTGAGCTTGCAACACGTCAAGAGCCCTTCCTGGACTGGTTGATGCAGCTGGAGGACACAGATGACTCAGAGATTCCATTGGTCCATTCAGTGTCGTACTCTGATGATGCCTTGACTATGCCGTTTTGGTTCAAGCGCCGCGTCAATGAGGAATTTATGAAGCTGGCTCTCAGAGGCATCACAGTGCTGGTTGCAAGTGGAGATGATGGTGTGAGTGGCAACTTTGTTGCGAAGGAAGGGCTGAAGTACTGCGGAGTGAATCGGGAAGAGTTTCCATCATCATCCCCATGGGTGACTTCCGTTGGAGGAACGCAACTAGCACAAGAGAACGTCCCGGTTTGTGGTTATGCTTCCGAAGATGTCATGGTTCAGTGTCCCCATGATGGAGAGGTGGTATGCACATCAGACAAAGGAGGTGGAATCACATCAGGCGGGGGCTTCTCCTCTGACTTTCCCAGACCCTGGTATCAACATGAGGCAGTGGAACACTACCTCCATCAGACAGACAACCCAGTACCGAGCCAAGACAAGCTGAAGTACAATAAATTTGGCCGCGCATTCCCCGACTTAGCAGCGCTTTCAAGTAACTACTTGGTACTCATGGGTGACGACTTGACCGCCATGTCTGGAACCTCAGCCTCCACCCCATTGGTTGCATCCATGGTGGCACGTTGGAATGAAGATCGATTGCAGCAGCGAATGCCTCCACTAGGATTTCTGAATCCTTTGCTGTACCAGATTCTTTCCAAGTATCCCAGTGCTTTCAACGACGTTCAGATCGGTGACAACCGATGCTCCCGGGGATCTGCTTGTTGCCCAACAGGCTTCGCGGCAGCCCGGGGCTGGGATGCCGTCAGCGGCTGTGGCTCGCCCGATTTTCAGCTCGTGGCCAAGATCCTGCGCGAGGACTGGGATATGGGCAGGGATGGAGAAGTGATGAAATCTGAAAAAAAGTATGGGGAATTAAAGTATATTAACGTAAATTGAATGGGATTTGATTTATTTGATTGGATGTAGTTTGAATCCAACAATGAAATTAGGTGTGTCTAAAATTGAAATTCACTGGATGCATTCACTATTGGAAATGCCATTGGATGGAACAAGGTGCCCTATTTTCAGACAAACACATGTGATGGAAGTACCATGTGTTTACTAATGTTTCCTTAAACATATACACGTGGGCATAAACATGATGAGCATTTTCTTTAGCTGTTGGGATTGTGCAAACCCTTTGTTACTGAGGTTTTGGTGGTGGATTTCTGTTGCTACAAGTTAAACAGGACTGTCAATTGTGTGCATTTTGACATGCGAATCTTATCTCATCTTCTGAGGATGCTATGATGTCCTTTCGCAGTAGATTCAGTGGACCAGCACAACCACTGGCTTTGGATGCTGTTCAAGGCCACTGGGAAGCAGTTGGACCAGCTGCGCAATGTTCACAGATCAGATGCACTTTTTTTGTTCATTTTTTGTTCATGGACTGGAAGCCACAAGCCAAGACTTCATGCATAGATCCCTCATGACTGGTAGCTCCAAGTATGCAACTGGAATGGCAAGACAGGTTTGAAGGGCACTTGCCAGATTTGCAAACCCAAATTTGAAGGATGCGGTAGTGTGACCATCACGTTATTGCCTGATTAAAACATACTACAACTCAGGTCCTGGATGGATGTTTTTGATCGTGATGATGCTGCTTCAGTCGCTGATCACTGGCTTTGCTACTTGTCTTGCAAGAACACTTTGCACATTTTTGATCCTTTTCTCATTTCTTGTGGTTTCTGGACCTACCAGCCGCTGCCAGCCGTTGAAAATCTACCATGGCCGTGGCAACATCTCAGGTCGTCTTCGTTCTGATGGGTGGCTGTCGCCGCTGGAAACTTGTGCATGCGATGAGGCCACTCTTGTGACTTGGCAGCTGTTGACCAACTATGGAATGACAAGAGCAATAGGATCAACAGGCTCAAAGGGACACGCTGGTTGAGTTGGGATGGTTTGGTCCAACATAATTACTCTGCAATGCCAAATGAAGGTTTGGAGCTTGAGCTGAGTGGAAATTGTTTGTGAATGCTCTACCCAAGCGGGTGTTTATCTGTTATGAAGATGGAATTGAAACCTCATAGAAACATGGTCCATCCAGGAAAGCATGAGTGAAGTGGCATTGTCACTTCTGCGCTTTCCCCTCTAAGGGATGGGTGACATCCTGATGGCCTCCAGTCTGGTAGAATGAGGTAGGAATGAGATAGGAAGATTTCGCTGATTTCAATTCTTGAACTATCTCCGCACGGTACGCTTGGATAGCTCCTCGACCCAGCAAATCATGTTGAAGGAAAGACGAGTAGAGCTGGCTGCAGAAATCGATCCAGGATAATCCAAGCGTTTCTAGTCGCAGAGTTTAGATAGAGGACATATGCGCAATGCGCCATGCCAAAGTCGGCACAAGTCCTTCACACGTCTGATCTTTTGAATATACACAGCTGGTGCAGCTGTTTGATGCTGTTCCGCAGTGGACTCATGCTGGAGCGTGCAAAAACATGTTTGAACACCGCGTGTTGAAAATGGTTTTGCGGCCACTTGGTCCACTTGATTTCCACTGGTGCAGCCAGCTTTGGATCGAGCAAGTCCATTGGCCGAAGTCTGCAATCCGAATTTACATGCGAAGATCCAAAACCCAGAGATTCCTCCAACGAAATCAAAACCAAGATGCAGGAAAGGAGTTTGTTGTCCACCACGCCCTGAGTTGAGTTAGCCCTGAATTTTAGTTAATTGCTTGCCATGGCCAATGAACAGCCTGGACCTCGGAAAATGCAAACACCTCATTTATTGTTGTGCAATATCATATATATATAATATATGTATATATATAGTTATATTATATAATATACACATACAAAAATATGTATCTTTCTTACACGTACATTTAGATGGTCCAAAGCAGATTCTGTCCTACCAGCTGTAGAACTTATATGGCACACACACACACATAATATATTACAAAATTATATAGTATTAGATATATGATATATGTGTGACTTTGATCAATATGCCTGAAATTGTATAGATCTATCCAATATGTTTCAATCTTTTTAGATGACTTACTAAACATCCACCTAATACTAAAGTTACTCAGCATCCTTATTCTAGGATCCCAAATATATGATTTCATCCCCATCCCATCCATCCCCAATGACTCACCGTGGACCCAAGATGACCATGGCCATGGTGGCCCCGTGGCCTAGGCCGCGCCGGCCTCCCAGCGCCTACTTCCTTTGGCTTTCTGCGAAACGCGAAGACATCGCCAAGTCCTTGGGCACTGGAAAGGGCCCTGAAGTCTCCAAAGAGGTGCGAACGGATGGTGGAAGATCTTTAGGCACACAGATGTATAGATTATATATATATATGTATATACGCATATATATATACTGTATACACAATTATATATATATATATACATACGAACATGCTTATAGTATAAAAAGATGATGTATTGTGTTTTTACACTTACAATAATCCAATATGATATATTGTATTGATATATAGTTTCGAAGTTTGAAGCGTGTGTGGGATGATCTCCGAGGACTGATAGTCTTTTTAAACCACCAGCCAGTGCATGTATAAAGCATTTGCTGTGTATACACTTTATGTTTGCTGAAGGTGTGTAGCGGATCAACTGTGCAAGGCTGGCAAGTTGTGGAAGCAGCTGACCGAAGAGGAAAAGAAACCATTCGAAGTTCAAGCTAAAGCTCTGAGATCAGAATATGTGGAGCACTCAGTTGAGCTGCTTAAACTTGAGAGCGACTCTACAAGCTTACCCAGCTGAGCCCGAGGATAAGAAGATGATCCTTTTCAAGGCGCGGCTTTTAAAGTCTTCGGTCTCCCAATATGAATGTAACAACATGATCAACATGCTTGACAGGCTCAGGGAGGAGTGGTAACGAAGAAGCGTCCCCTTGGAGATGATGCAAAGGACTCTTTGTCGTTTTCGATGGCTTGGGCAAAGCAACAAAAGCAACAGTCCTCTTGGCATGTGAGTTTTTGTGGTCAAAATGTCGCAGCCACCTTGCTATTAAGTGGACTAAAAGCCACAGCTGTAAGGCAGATGTCTGGCAATAAAGATGCACGTGCTTTCCCATTTCATGTAAGACAACTCATTGTTGGACCATGGTGGACCCCTGCCGCAGGAGGGCAAACCCAGACGTCCCGTTGGAGGAGCCTATGGATGCTTTCTGGCTGCCAAGCGGTCAGAGATCGCCAAGAATCTGCCGGAAGGCCACAAGATGACCGATGTTGGTAAGGCCCAGGGGCCCAGCTGCTTCTCTGGTGATGCGTTGCAAGGTGTTTCTGTTTTATTCTTGTGAGACAATGGTGGTGAAGAGAATGCCCAGAGAACTGATAACAAAATCAAAATGGCGGTGGAGAGATGACTGAGACATACTGAGACAACATGAGACAACTGTTGAATGTTGACCTTCACGTAGGAGTTGCTGTAGCACTGTAGCCTCTCAACTGGTGTCTTTTTGCACCTCTTTGGCACCGCTCAGCTTCAGGCTGCGGGTGAGATGTGGAGAGGCCTCTTAGCATCTGAGAAGAAGCCATATGAAGAGGACTATGCAAAGAAATTGACCGAATACCGTGAAGCCAAGGAAGCGTACGATGCTGAACACGAAGGTTTACTTGACTTGATTGCACTTGCAAAGCCCAGTAAGACTTTGAAGAAGTGGAGTGAGGCTGAGGCCAGTGAGGTTCACAAAGACGAAGCTCATGCCCTGAAGGCCATTGAAGCGGGAGCCTAGAGGGCCTGGAAACTTGGTTTTGGTTGCTCCAAATGTATCCAAATGTTGCTCCACATGTTTCTGTACAGAGGTTGGTATCAAGAAGAGACTGACCATGGGCCCGGACAGGTTTGATTTGAATTCTTCAGATCTGCTCCGATTGTACTCTTTCACGTTTTCAACGCTACACGCGTTTGGTTGGGGGCTTCTCTTCGTTTCTGGGGGTGCGGAAAGATGCAGAAGTGACTGTGCAGAATTGTAATTCATGCGTTGGCAAAAAGAAGACAAGACTGCTGGAATGACTTGGGACTATTTCATGCTTAAAGTTACTCAAGGCTGTTTGAAGGAAATGGAAACAGCCTCTTTGGAGCGAGCGTCAGTTCCTTTGCTTTGCCAGAGACATTGCATTCATTAAAGATGACGAGGACATAATGTCTAGATCATTGGTCATCAAGGTATGCTGATAGACCTCATGAATTGTATCTTCCACATCATGTTTCCCATTTCGGCCATTTCTTGTTCTGAGCTTTCGGCTCTAGACCGGGTCGTTCACCCGGCCATGGCGACCCTGGCCATCCACAACCATGAAACGCCACTGGATTTGGTAGCCAGGAACCTGAAGAGCGACAGGGCCAGCCAGAGATGTGGTGCACTACGAGACATCGGCAGAATGGGCCACAGGATCTCAAGAAGAGATATGGACCAAACCGTGGTGCCCATGTTGGGTGATTCAGATTCAGCTGTGCAAGAACATGCCTTACTGGCCTTGAGCCAGATGGGAGAAAAATCTCAAGCATTTGCACAAATGGTTGCAGCAAAGCTTGAGCAGAGCCGGGCGAAGCAGGTGAAACGCGCTGCAATGCTTGCTTTGGGCAGCATGGGTCCAGCTGCCGTTACCCATGCCGGGTCCGTACAGGCTCTTCTCAGGGAGAGAGATCTGGATTTAGTGGTTGATGCCTGTACAGCGCTAGGCAAAATGCAGGCAACACAGGCAGCAGATGAGGTTGCAGCAACACTCACAAGTCCTGACACAGATGTGGTTTTCGCCGCTTGCATGAGCTTGTCCGAAATGGACAGCCATCAACAGGAGATTGGAAACCTTCTGAAGCACTCCAATGCTCGAATCAAGTCAGCGGCTGTGAATGCTCTGAAAGGGATGTCAGGATCTGAAAGGTATTCCTCAGATGTGGTTTCCCTCTTGGGAGACAAGGACAGCTATGTGCGCCTGGGCGCTGCAGATTTTACTTGCAGACTTGGCGCGAAAGCTGCAGACATGGTTGTGCCCATTGGGAAGTTCCTCTCAGACTCTGATCCTGGAGTGGTAGCAGCAGCTGCTGCTGCACTGGGAGGCATTGGGGAAGCTGCAGCTTCACAAATCCCAGCCCTGGAACAGGCGCTGAGAAATCCAGGAGAGGATTCATCGACCTTGCCACTGACTGTGGCGGGCATCTCTCCCAAGCTCGCTTCTCTGCTTCGAAAACCTGCCTGTGCAGCTGCAAATGCCTTGTCCAACATGGGCACTGCCGGTGCAACTTCAGCACCTCGGCTGGTGGAGTGCTTGAACTCCAAAGACTGGGAGGTGCGAGTAGCTGGACTCCATGCATTGAGCAAAATGGCGAGCGCCAGTGCCCGATACGAGTACCACGTGGTTGACCTGTTGCGCGATGAGATCCCACCTGTTGCTGCAGCTGCTTGCTTAGCTGCAGGCGAGATTGCAGCAACCGGAGCGGCCAACAGCTCGACGGCACGAGCAGTTGCAGAGTTGTTGGAGCATCCACATCCAACGGTTCGAGCTCGAGCAGTTCAAAGTCTCAGTAAGATGGGAGATGAAGCTCATGCACACATTGAGACCTTTGTATCCCTTTTTGGAGACCGGGCATGGAATGTCCAGGCAGAAGCCATCCGTGCCGTTGCCAAATGTGGAGAACTTGGGCAAATGTTTGCACCAGACGTGTGCCGCATGACCTATCAAGGGCTCACTCCAGAAGTCCAGGTGGCGGCTTGCGAGGCGTTGGCCCGGATGGGCACACGCGGTGCTTCGTTCAGAGAAGAGGTGCAGCAATTGGAGAATGAACAGGTGGAGCAGGTGGTGAAGGATGCAGCTCGTAAGGCCCTTGGATTCTTTGAGCGAGCAGCTTCATCCGCTCTTACTGACAAGGTGCCTGCCTTGACTGAAGAACCTTTGGAGGAGGAATGAGGTGCTCCAAAGCTGCCATCTGAACGATCTTCCAGTAGCGAGAAGTGAGTAAGTTGGAACAAAGAGAACTCACGTGGACATGCTTTGCAGTTAAAAAGTCATCTGAACGTGATGTGGGGGGGCACAAATTCGTCTTGCACATGAAGAAGACACTGACAGCCGATATGAGCTGACACAGTCGATGAGTAAAATCCACACAGATGCAGTTCCGGCCAGTGTTGCCGAGCTGACTAGCTGCTCTGAAATGTAACGCATACGCTTTGACGTTTCCTGTTCACTCCACATAAAGTAGTTTATCTACACGTACATACTTGCAAACGTATATAGTATATATATAAATAGGAATATATATATAGGAATATATATATAAGAATATATATATATAGGAATATATATATATATATATTCATTCATTATATATATATACATTATAAATATAGTTATACATATACAGGTAGTATGTCTGCTGAGTTGGCATGTTCACTTTGGTGCTATTTTGACTGATCATTTGAGATCTGCCCAAACCTCGGCTCAGACCACTTGGCCACTCATTCACTTTTTGCCCATTGAAAAAGATCTAACTTAAGGATTAAACAGCTGACAAGAAACATAGAGAACTATGACACATCAAAACGCAATTGATTCAGAACTGATTAAGCAGCGATGTTACAGCAACATCTTGGTCTCTTGGTCCACTCAGAGGCAAGGCACCAAGTAGCTAAGAGATCTAAGAGCACGGAAAGCGCGAACTTCATCCATGGCCGTAAAGTGAGAAGCGAATGAGCCGAGAAGTTTTGCCATGGAGGATTTGAGCATCTTGGAGGAAGCTCACATATGTGCTCGCAGAGAGCACAATGAGCTGGCACCATTGAGGCGTGATACAAGGGCTGCACGCATGATTATGACATATTATGAAATATAATACATGATTATGACATTTTGAAATGAGTTCATATGGCATGTGAGTTATTGTTTGCATGTACATAGCTGGAATACAACTCATTTTGGGGGAGTGCTGATCTGGACAGATGATTGTCTTGACAGGCCAGAGGTCCTGCACTGCTACGGCGTTGATTTCCTTTCCAACAAGGAGGTGGTTTGCGAAGATGTATGATCGAATATGACCGATGTATAATCATAAGACATCAAGACTCTTGTGAGCCAAAACCGATTTTGCATGGGATTTTCCTTTACGTATCAAAGCATGAATGGAATGGACAACTGTAAGGTCTGTAAGGTCTGTAAGGTCTGTAAGTGTTTAGTTTCACATTATCATTGTATCAGTTTGACCATTGGCAGGTGTTGGAGGTCTTCGAAAACTGGCAGCCCCAGCAGGTACGGCCAATGCTCGAAGCATCTCGAAGCATTTTAGTCCGCCACGGTTCCCTGGAAGCCCTTCCAGGTGGAATGGCTGGACGATTCCTCATGCAATGTGATCTTTGAAGATGGAGAGAATGTCCAAAAGGTGCACAGATTTATCGCCGAACTGTTTGCTGAACGGTGCAAGCTGAACGGCCGCTGTTTCGATCTTCAGGCCATTCGAGAATTGGCAGTTGGAGAGCCTCTTGGACCGTGGACAAGGACACAGCCTTTGTCGGTTGGCTCTAAGGACTGCCGTTGGAGTTTGCCACATTCCTCATAGCATAGCATTGGGTTCAGCGAATGATGCGAATGTATGGTCTGGTGAGGACACCAAGAAGGGAAAGGCTGGTTGAAGCAATGGGCGGATATGGTAGAAAAACGCTGCCTCATGGAGATCACCTTTATCATCATATTTACCCTCTGGTAATTTAACATAGCTATTGAAAATGGCCATTTATAGTGAGTTTTCCCATTAAAAATTGTGATTTTCCATAGTTATGTTAGTTTACCAGAGGGTAGATATATTTAGACATTCTGAATCATTTTTGATAATCTGGCAACTGGAAGAAAAACAACGGTTTTGTTGGAAGGCTCGACGAGGGGGTCTAAAGAAGTTTTGCCTGGAACCGAGAGCTTTCTCTCAAAGTTCTGTTGATTCAAGCAGACCATTGCACAATATCACGCATACCCGGCATATCCTCAATGCACCCATGCACACACACACATTTGCTTATAAGAGCCAATCATATGCACTTTGTTGCGATTACAAAAATGCTCTTGCATGATATGCTTCAAAAGATATGCATTGGTCATGCTAAGGCCTACAACTCAGAGTTGCCTCTGAGGCGGGCGAATGGCACTTCAATGGAGCAAATAGTGATAATAGTGTGGAGTGTCGTATGCAATGCAATGTGTAACATTCATATTTATATACATATGATTCTATATGCACAGATGCATATATTATACATGTTTGCAAGCCGATGTGTTTGTAGCAGCTAATGCGGTGTGAATCCCATTCCATTTCACTAATGTGGTATTCTCTTTAAGTGTTGGTTGCAATTTGTCGAAAAGGCTATAAAATACGAAAATACATTCCAATTCAGCAGTGGGAGGATTCTATCACTTCTCCTGCAAGGCTGATAGAAAGGACCCAACCCATTCTGGGCACACGGACTCAGTGTACTACGCTCATGTCAAGGCCAGACTTGTGAGTGATCTAAAGCGGCTACTGTCCTGTTGAATGCTTTTGGGCATAGCAAAAGGTCATGGGACTCCAGGACTTTGTTTCTTGTGTATGTTTTGTGTATCCCATGAGGAGCAGCAGGCGATGCAAAAGCAAGCCACTGAACTTCGACGCATGAAGAAACGTCAGAGGCAGATGACGCCTAGACACAAGGAGCTTTTCATGGCCACTGGAGGGATAATTCTTTACCATGTAGTGGGATGATGTGGGATGGAAGATTTACCAGATCATGTCCGACCTGGTTATTTCTTGGTTCTGGCTCCATCATTTCAGGAGGATCACATGCTATTGGTGTAAAACTGAGCTTCACCTCTGAGAAGTGCAGGACCAAACTCCCAGCAATGCTGAAGCCACAGCAGGCGCAGTGAGTTTTAAAGAACCCAGCAAAGGACGCAAAAGCTCCTCGCAAGAAGTAGAAACATCTAGAAAACTCTGGAATTTTGAAGATTTTGAAGTCACATCAAGTCACATCATGTTGATCTCTGATTAGTCACGTCATAGGGTATCCCGGCCTGGCCAACAACTTAGCGATATGCGGCCAAGTACATCATTTTCTTGAGCCGATCGTGCTTCATGGGTTGTAGAGTGTTATAGTATGTTATAGTTTTCTTGTAATCGCATTAATGAATATTAATGATGTATTTTGATCTTAAAATTTTCCATGGACCCTCGGACAGGCCCTGAGCAAAGCGCTGCAGCTGAATCTTCCCAGGCTGCGCCTGAAGCTTCAAGTCCTGCCACGGATGCATCGAAGGCTCGATGCCTTCGATGCCCCCAGTTTCTGCGACGAACAACGCACCAGGAACATCCCAGACCTGTTGTGAGGTGCTTCATGGCTCAATCCTTACAACACGAAGTGACCTTAGCTCTTGCTTCATCAACTGAGAGGATATCTTTCAACAATCAACGCATCTCATTTCAATCGAACACTGCAGACGGCTTGTCAGGCTTGGCATCTTGTGGACTGCTGGATCCGTCCGCTGGCACGTTGAGTCATTCTCCACCAACCAATGGTGACAAAATGAGATAACCCTGTTTGATGCCAGGCTACTTTTCCTTAAAGCTCCAGCTCACAGCTCCCAAGGTGTGGAGTGGATTCTTTTCATATGTTTCATGGATATTTTTGGGAGTGTTGCGATTGTCATATGAAATGGCACAACATGATGTTCAAATTGTCCAACCGTTCAGCCAGCTTAAGGCTCGAGCAAAGCCTCGGACACAGTGCCAGCCAGGAGCATAAGATTCAAGACAGGTGGGAGTCAACGCCACATCATGCCACATTCCGATCACTGAGGCCCTGGACCTCAAGACGAGCCTGAAACGTGCAGAGGTCAGAGCTCAGCTGTTGATTCCCCATTTGCGGTGTGAAATTGCGTCGGCAGGCAGAGTATGCAGCAGTGCCGTGCCCGGGAAAGCCGTTCCTTTTTGTGTTTGGGTAACTGTTGGTTTGAACTGCTGCCATCTGCTAACACCCTTGAGGTGCTGAACCCCGCATCCGGTAAGGCTCCTGCCGTTTGGAGCTTCGATTGATCGATGCTGTGCCACTGATATTCATTATATCAGTCTGCGCTGCTGGAACGCTAAGGCAATGGCAAAGGCAGCCGCAGATCGCGGCCGTACGCAACGAGTAGCATGTAAACAAAGAGAGGCCCGCCACAAACTGGCCATGTCTTGCCACGTTGATGTTTGCTTTAGACTCTAGACCAATGACAGGGCACTCCAGGGCGTCCTGGTGGCAGAGATGCCACGCCCGGGAGAGCAGGCGCCGATGCAATCCTCAACTGACAGCGATGCCAGTTGAGGAGATTGTTGTCACATTGGCTTTTTCAGGGCAGCAGAGAGGAAAAAAGAGGAGGCGGGGTAGGAAGCTGTTTGTCTGAACGTTCAACTTTGCGGACGCATAAGGATTGCATCAGAGCCATCTAGATTCCAGGGTGATTTTTGAACTCTTTGACGCATTTTAGATTGAAGTGCTGCAGGGTCCTACAGAATTCATGTTGTGAGGCCAGTGGAGCAGGAGCCAAGACCAGTGAGTGAGGCAGCTGCGTTTGAGATGGACCAACCTGTGGGGTGGCATGTGGCCATGGGTCCAAATCAAGCCCCTGAAAACCAGAGATTTTGCTCAATGTTTAGACATCAAACATCACAAAACACCCACAACAATCTCAGTTTGTTTTTTTTGAGGGGATAACCATGGATAATCTGGGTAAGTGTTTAAATCAATTTCGACTGACACAATGACACACCCATCTGATCTGGTAGGCGGCGCCACCGCAGCGAAAGGCTGAGCTCCTCCCAGAGGTTGAAGCCTTCCTAAAGAAGCATGGAGTGAGATGCAAGAGGCTGGCTGAGTTTTCTTGCGACAGGACAGGACCTGGAGAAAACTCCAAGAAGACTGGCACAATTGTATACAATTGTACACAATTGTGGTGTTGTGGGGTCATTTGATTTGTGAGTCACAAGTGAGGTATGTACTGCAGCGATCCTTCCGGTCCATCAAATATGCGTTTCTTGGCAGCAAAGACTGCTTGATTCCTTGGTTTAACAAAGTTTAACATGGTTTAACACATTTTTCTTGGAATCTGGATGTCAAACCGGACAAGGCCAAGCAGTTGTGGGCTGAACGCCGTGAGTATATTAATATATTACTCGTATCTATTTTGAGACACGCCCCTGTGTCTTTGAGGCAGCAAGAAGCTGCAAAGACGAAAGCAATGGCCCAGAAACAGAGCAATGCTGAGAAGGTCCAAGTGGAAAACATCAAGCCAGTCGAAGCTGCGAAGAATGAGGGTGAGTCTGCCTGGGATCAATACATGAAGGTGAACAAGTCCTTCACATCTCATGGGGTGTTTATGCAGACAGTGGCTTGGAAAGTGGAGGGACGACGTGTGCTGAGCGTTGTGCCTCATCCACAGATGACAGATATAGAGAAAGTGGCAAAGGCTGTACAGAAGCCTGTTGCCTCGGTGGTTCAATGCAAGCTGAAAGACATCTCTCAGGAAACAGGTTTTCCTGTTTTTGTCTGCCCACCCTTTGGATATCCGCCAGATGCTGATGGCCGACCACCGCTGCTTTTAGTGGATAGCTCTGTTGCAGATCTCAAGAAGCCCCTCTTGTTCGACTGCGGTCTAACTGGTCTTTGCATTACAGTCAGCGAGTTTTTGCGCAGCACGCGTGCAGCATGCATAGAGAACCTGGCACGGCCGAATCCACGGCGGAAGGTTCTGAACGACCCAAAGCCGGAGGGCACAGTGCGGGCTGCGCCTTCGGAGCTTGGTGCTCTGACCCAACTCGGTGAGGTTAAAAGCTCCATGACTTCACCAGCGTCTGGTGCAGCCTCTCCTGAACCTGCTCCAGAGCCAGCTCCGATCACGGGAGATCGTTCCGATCTCATGGAGCATTGAGAATGCAGCTAATGGCCAGCGTGGTAGCGTCTGAGCAGTTGGCGAAAAGTTCAGCGCATTGGTCAACGAGAAATTATCAACACAGCAGGTGCACCTTTTGCTTCTTTCTGCTCGGGGACCTGCCACGGTGCCAATGCTGTGCTTTTGCAGCCGCCACAATGGCTCACAGAGATCAACATGTAGATCAACATGCGGATCATGTAGTGCCTGGAAAAAGTATGAAAAAGTATAAATTTGACGAGTGGCAGCGATTGCAGTAGCAGTTGATAGAGCAATAAATAGTAGCGCACGCCCATAAGCTTTCTGTTCTTCTAGTTACTCCTTCACAAAAAAAAATCAAAAAACAACAAACACCCAAGGTCATTTCAACTTATCTGGTTCACTCTTTTAGTCTGAAGAAGCAGCAAGTTTGAAGTTTAGGGGCGGGGTATGGCACAGCCTTGAACCTTTCAAGTTTGCAAGCTTTGTTCGTCCTATGGCAGCATATGGCAGCGTCAGCCTCTCCTTTAGTCAGGACCACTTTGTTCGTCTTATTTGAAGGAGGTGATGCGTGGTAGCAACGTTCGTGCCTTTGATGACTTTACCAACAAGGTCAAAGGTTTCAGCCAGGTCCTCAGGGATCAGGATCTATCAGGGACTCTGTTTAGTTCATTCCAAAAACCTGTTCAATATTGTTCAATGAAAGACCAAGGATTCAATCACCAGCTTTTGATTTTCGACCTGATGCGCTTCTTAGGTAGAGGTGCAACTGCCAATGGGCCCGAAGAGGCACATTGCTATGCCAAGCTATCAGCTATCTTCTATAGATGCCAACCTTATAGTTTCCGCTAGATTGACAGGCATTTGGACTTTGTGTAGCAACCAACATCAACCAACAACCTCTTTCAAACCTCATCAAGCAAAGTATTGTTTGCTTCTACAAGTGGAACTCGTGATGCACAGGCTGATCCAGAGGCTCAGACAGCGGCAGCAACCGGACAGACACCTGCGAATGGCTCGTGGATCTGGCATCGTTTTGTTATGTTTGCCCATATCTGGAGGATGGTTAGGCGATACAACGATTGCTGTATAATATACATATATATATATATACATCATTCCACATCATTACACATCCACGAGCCAAAATGGAGTTTAAAATAGTTTAAACACATGAAGACTGAGCTGCTGTGAGTCGACAAAGTCGGAAAGTCTGGGAATGCACCTTGGTGCATCAAAACATATCAAACCCCTGCTGCACGGAGAGTCCTATCGGTCCCTAAAATATGACCCATCCCCAAATATGGATGTTCTCAAATGTTCTCCATCATTTGGATTACACCCGGTGGTTGGTTTATGACTGGCTATAGTCGGACGCACCCACATGGCTATAGTCAACTATCAGTTCAGAGATGCACCACATGATCATTTCAAAGTTGAATCTTTATTTGAGATACAGCCATTATGGATGCCATCATAAATCCATACAAATCCATACAAATCCATATAAATCCATACAAATCCATACAAATCCATATTATTCTCTACATATATCACATATATCACATATATATATAATATAATTGATTAATTAATTAATTATATATATATATTATATATATATTACTATATACATTATACATATAATATATTTGAAAAATCAAATTCCGTAGAAATCCATCACTGTACATCGCTCCAAATTTCCGACCGGTGGGATGACCCAGTGCCAGGTGGTTTGCGAAGCTCAGCAGCGCCCTACCCAGCGTGGCCGAGGCGGCAGCTGCCGCCAGTGTGGGGAACTCGATGGAACTCGGGGATCTCATGGGAGTAAAAAAGTAAGAAGTATGACTAAGCATATACTGTATATATATATTACTGATATGTATTGATATTACTGATATTATTATTATTTATAAATATATTGTTGAAGTAATAATCAATATCCTATCATGTTTCCAGTTTTTTCAGAGTAAACCATCCATGTTTGGTAGTCAAGTGTCACAGTTTATGGGATCATCCAAAATGGACAAACGTTGTCGGGTCGACTAAGGCAGGAGATCTGAATGCGTTGTCCAAAGCGGCGTCCAATGCGCAGCAGGGCTTTCAGCAGGGCATCACTGACTTCACTGGAAAAGCCAAGGCGGTCAGATGACAAGATCTTTGATCACTAAGCAAGAAATTTCTGCATCGTGGCCAGAACGGTGAGATGCATAGAAATGAGAAAACCAGAAACCCGAGAAAACCGAGAAAACCGAAAAAGCCGAGAAATGCGGCCAACAGTAGTGCTAGTCTCCTCAGCATTTTCCTGCTCTCGCGGTTTTTGCGTTTTCGCGGTTTTCGCGTTTTCGCGGTTTTCGCGATTCTCGCGGTTTTCGTGGTTTTTGTGTTTTTCGCGGTTTTCGTAGTTTTCGTGTTTCGCGGTCTTCGCAGTTTTCGTTTTTTGACTGTTTGCGCCGTTCTTGTTGTTTTTGCATTTCCGCCTTTGATGTTTCCATGCCATATTATTTTCAAACAGAAATCTAAATAGAGAAGTGCCGGTTTCCTTGTAATTACAGTAGCCTCTTGCAGACTTGCAAGCGCGCACACACACACACATGCACACTTCCACTACATGTCTCTTACCTTTACATACAATCAAATACATACACACATAATATACGTGCTACACTTACATGTTCATGTACTTGCATTTTGTGCACACATCAACCCCTCCATCCGCCCATACATCAACACATAGATACATAGATACAAAAATATACGGTACACAGATACAAAAGTGCATACATAGGCAGAAAGATAGATACAAACACATATTTCGAACACATCACAGTACAATCCAATGCAATACAATACAAAGGAGTACAGTACAATACAGCACAATACAAGACAAACAATACGCAACGTCACGTTTTTACTCTACAACACATAACACATACGGACAAACACGCAGTACATTATGTTGATTTTGTTTCCTTCCCTTTCCTTAGATTACCTGCATTGCATTGCATCATGCTACATTATACTACATTACGTTGCATTACAGTACATTTCACTGCATTACAATCCATTGCGTTACACTACGCTGCATTGCAATGATGTAATTCCAAGCGTACTAGCAGGAACGCATACATAGATACATACATAGAAATATGGATGCATACATAGATACACTGATACTAGCATAGACATATCTGCACACACACACACATATGGCAAACATCCTTACACACACACACACGCACGCACACATAGATACCGCGATTCATAGACGCATAAGTACACAAGATGTTACGACGTGTTACACTGCATTTCATATACGTAGATCATATGATAACCGTAGATACATCGGTACATGCATGTTTTCGTTGTGTTCACCGTCCGAGTCATGGCAACGCATTGCATCATGTTCATACATAGAGACATTCATAGATACATAGAGACATACATAGATACATAGAGACATACCTAGAGACATACATAGAGACATACATAGTTGTACACATGCATAGATACATACACAAATACATCCCATTTCGTTGCGCGGCATTACATTTTATATTCCGTGACGCCACACGACACCGCAATGCTGGATTTCACATTATACACGCTCATCCATGCATCCAAACACACTCACACATACGTTGCATTACATACATAAATGTGTATGTATGTATATTACTGTACATATATATATATGTACATATTAGTTGAAATTACAAGGGACTACATCACATGCATCATATTACAACGTGCTACACCAGCTGCATAAGTAGATATAAAGATCGATGCAAAGAGAGGCACATGCACACATACATCCGTACATGCATGCACACGTGCCTACAGGCATAAATACAGTCCGTTAAGTTACATTGTGTTGCCACTTTTACTTCAGCTTGCATTGCAATGCACCGCCTCGATACATACATACAAACAAACAAAGATGCCAGCATAGATGAGAACATAAATGCAGACTACAGAAATATGCACAAATATGTTCGTCAAAATTTTGTTTAAAAGACGGATGCATAACAAGAACACTAAATACAGGTAGATTGGATGACAGAAAATTAAAGGTTGGGAAGGATTAGGCAAGCGATAGAGGAAATAAAAGGAAATAAAAGGAAATATAGGTAGGTAGATAGATAGATAGATAGATAGATGGATAGATAGATAGATAGATAGACAGACAGATAGATAGATAGATATATAGATAGATCGGTAGGTAGATGGGTACGTAGGTAGGTAAGTAGATAGATAAGGCGAAGATAGGTGATATACAGATGGATGGGTAGATAGATAGACGGCTTGGTAGATCGATCGGTAGATAGACAGAGAGATGACAAGAAAGAGAGAGAGAGAGAGAGACGGATAGATGCATAGATACATAGACACATAGCTACGCAGATACATAGATACATAGATTCATAGATACATAAATATTCATAAATACATAGATCCATAGTTTAGATACATAGCTTAGATACATAGCTGAGATACATAGCTGAGATACATAGCTTAGATACATAGCTTACATAGATAGATGGATGGATGGATGGATGGCTGGATGGATGGATGGATGGATGGATGGATTTGATAGATGGGATAGATTGGACAGATTAGATAGATTAGATAGATTAGATAGATAGATCAGATAGATTAGGTGAATGGATGGATGGATGGATGGATGGATGGATGGGCGGACGGACGGACGGATGGATGGATGGATGGATAGATACGTAGGTAGGTAGGTAGGTAGGGAGGTAGGGAGGTAGGGCTAGAATATGCTAGAATGAAATATAGATTCTATAGATAGATACCGTAAAAAAATCTTTACATCACATCACATGAACCTGCATTCCACTACTCATCCCGTTGAAATCTGTATGTAGCTGTCCAGCTTTCGCGCTTTCGCGTTTTCGTGTTTTCGCGTTCTCGCGTTTGCCTGGCCATTTTCGCGTTTTCGTGTTTTCGCGTTTTCGTGCGGAAATCCCGTGCACCACCAGGGCCGAGACACACACACATTTCCTGCACAGTTTGATCAGCATGGACCAATATAGACCACTTGATTTTTCAGACCTTGATCCATCTTGATCCTCCCTTTCCAGTCAAAGTTGGTTTCAAGCCTTTCTGACGAGGGAATTGCTAAGCAAGCTTCAACAACCATTTCGGAGAATGCCATCTCGAGAGAAAGGCTGGAGATCGATCTTTGATGATTCTTACTAGTGTGATTTCCTTCGAGTGCACTAGACTTAGTTGCAATCAAGATATACGGCGGTGATCGACGTGTAAGTTGAAGGTGGATGATGTTTTTTGGCGGTGCCTTGCTGGGCTGCTTTCTGATGAGTGTCTTGTCAAATTGATCTTTCGTTTTTTTAGGTTTTGAAAGTTGTTGATACAACCGTATGACGCTTTGCGATTGAGCAACCAGCAACACAGCAGCGACGACTGCAAGCCAATTCTGAGGCCTCGCCTTTTTCTTTTTGCCCGTCCCTTAGATTGCTGAACACCAAGCAGGTTCGCAAGCCTTCTAAACATAAGGTGCAAGACTTCAGAACCAACCAAGATGCACCCAGCAGGCTAATGTACATGAAGCATGCCATTACGCGCATTCATTCATAGAGTATGCATAATATTTAAACCTACTCTCACTTGAGAAGCACACTTACACAAACATTCTTGTGACAACATATCGGCGCACAGCGTACAGCAGCAAGCGAACTTGCACGCAGCAGAATGCTGTCTGTACACTGCACACTTTCCACTGGACTCAACTGTCTGTACACTGCACACTTTCCACTGGACTCAACATCATGCCTACGCGTCAGGGCCTTTTAGGTTCTTAGATTGTACGCAGACATATAGATCATATTGCATATAATCCTTTGCAGACCAAGGCCTATGGTAGTTCTGGCTCCGCAGAAGTTTGCCTTGCTTTTCACGCTCGGCAGGGGACTTGGTATACTTGGTGCAGAGGCATATCTTATCAATTCTTATCATATCTTGTATGTGGATGTATCTGGCATGGCAATTCCTGTGAGTCTTACAGCAGACTGCCCTTTGTTGAGGCTCTTTGTGCTTCCTTGGCAGCTTTTCAGCTCTTCGAGGACATTCAGCTTTCTTGAGGCTGGACACGGCTGGACGTCAAGCTTCCAATGGTTTGCCATGATGACAGCTACTGTTATCCAGGTATGACATGGTATGACATGGTATGACAATAGTATCAGCAAACATCAGAAAGCACTAGCAGAGTAGCAATCATCATGCTTCTATGATCACAGGATGTTGTGTGCCCAGCTGCTTAGCTCAGCAGGCATCTGTTGTCGCGCAGTCGTTTGATATTTACTGCGACCTATGCCATGTCGATGGCCTGGGACCTAGAATCTTATTGAACATTCAGCTCGCAGACATCACAGACATCACTGGTCAAAGGTTGGAACCTTGTGGGCATCTTTGATCTACAGGTTGGGACTTGAGACAGTTAAAATTGCTTGCGGATGCTTGAATGAGAGAGAATCGAAGCACATTCAATTCTGCTGCAGCATGAAAGGTCGTACCTGTTGGCCATTGCCTTCTCTGCAGTGCAGGCGCGGCCCGTTGAAGTCGGTAGGGAATCCAATGGGCTCAGCTACCGTGGCGGTGCAGGTCAGCGCCCTCTCGTCTGGCTCACAGACGTTTGGTGACGTTTTGTGCATAGCTTTTCGAAACAACAAAAAGCTTCGAAAGTCTGAGACCCAGCAGTTTGATCGTGCTGACACCAGGTGGTTTCTCGTTTCCTACATTCCAGGTGGAAGGCCATTGTGATGCAGAGAGAGAGAGAGAGAGATAGATAGAGAGAGAGAGAGCTGAGAAACATGCTTGCCACGTACATTTGCACACATGCATTTTAGATCATTTTAGAATCATTTTAGGTATTTTAAGGTGATGGTTGGTGATTCCAGTCGCTTTCAAGGGACACTGGTGCACCAGGCGAGCGCTGGGATTTGTGACGAACATGGCATGGAGGCTCGTGTTCTCATGTGTTCTCTGTTGAAATATTCTGCAAAGTCTGCCCAACCATGCTCAGGATATGCAAAGGATGTTGCAAATGTGCAAGTGCGAGTCTCAGGGCCTTTTTTTGCGCAACTCTAACTGCCGGTAACACTGTGGATGACAAGCTTGGTGCAAAGCAACCGAGGCAAAGGTTCCTTGCTGCCGTTCTGATGAGATGCGAGACACGACGCCATATGGCCACCGGCAAAAAAGATAAAGTGCTTCACATGTCATGCCATGCCATGTCATGTCATGCCAGTTGAAGGACAATACATCCCTTGCAGATTGCCGTTATGAACAATCACAGTTTCGATGCGTTTGCAGCTCAAATCAGAGCGCTTGTTTTGGGTTGGATTTGCCGACTTTGAACCATGGAGAGCGTGACCCTTTGGATCGCCCTATCTCCCCAGCAATTTGCCGACCTGAACAGTGGGAAAGAAGTGCAGCCTGATGAATACTCGCAGCGATTTGGTCTTCGAACATCGGCTGTTGAGGCAGTGGATCGAGCTCAGTACTTCATGGATTGGACACCTCATGGGCTGAAAGGAGAGCATCACCAGAAGCAGTTCACCGTGTTGCAGGTGGAGATCTCGGCCTTGGGATACCTACAGAAGATGGAAGCCGGAATCCTGGCGAAGACCAAGCCAGGAGAGTACAGGTGGTATGGCAATTTGAAGCAGGAGGAACGAGATGATCAAGGGAGAGTTCTCTACCGCTTCAGTGACACGGCTGCCGAAATCATTTGAGATATTTGAGGGATCTTCATGACCCCAAAATGGTGCCACAAATTCGATCTGATGCAGAACAAGGTCACTTCTTCTCAAGAAGTTTCACACGTGTGAAAGGCCTATGAACTTTGAAGCGGAGCATTGATTGTTGCTCACTGATATGGGAAAACGAGCCCCTTGCTTTGTTGCTGTGCAAGACACTTGCGTGTGTGTGTGTGTTCAGCAGTGTGTGTCTCGGCCACGATGATGAGAGCAGGATTTCAGCACGAAAACGCGAAAACGGAAAGGAAAACGCAACGCGAAGAAAACACAACTACAAACCGATTTCAAGAAATGTTGAGGGATGAAAAAGCTGCAACGTGCAGAAGAGATGATCGTCCCCTGATGCAATGGTACCTCAATATGATATGTACTGCAATAGCTGTCTTGTGCTGTGGCCTCATGCAACGCAGTAAAGAGATGTAAAGAATATAGTGACAGTGAAAACAATTTCATGTATGTGATGTAGTACCCATCCACAGCATCCATCTATCTACTGTCTTTCTACTACGTAGGGTATCTAGTCTAATCTAATCTTAGTCTTAATCTCACAGTCTCTAATCTAATCTAATTACCCATCCAATCTATCGATCTAACCTATCGATCCAATCTAATCTAATCTAATCTAATCCAATTTAATCGATTATGATCTTGTCATCTGGTCTATCTCATCTTGGTTTATCTCATCTAATCCAAATCAATCAAATCCTATCCTATCCTATCCATCTGTCTAATCTATCCAATTAAATCGAATCTAATCGAATCTAATCGAATCTTATCTAGTCTAATCTCATCTATCCAATCTATCAATCTATCAATCTATCAATCTATCAATCTATCAATCTATCTATGTATCTATCTATCTATCTATCTATCGATCTATCTATCTATCTATCTATCTATCTATCGATCTATCGATCTATCGATCTATCGATCTATCGATCTATCGATCTATCTATCTATCTATCTATCTATCTATCTACGTATCTATCTACTTACCTATCTAATCTATCAAATCTATTTATCTATATTTATCTATACTTATCTATATTTATCTATTTTTATCTATATTTAGCTTTATTTATCTATATTTATCTACATATATATATATATATTTATCATTATTTATCTATATTTATCTATATTTGTCTATATTTATCTATATTTTTCTATATTTATGTAGCTATATTTATCTATATTTATCTATCTATAATCCATATAGAATGGGCTAGCGCCCTGGTGCCGCCGACCCCCCCTATTTGGGGGGTCCTGTAGAAATATGGAGAGATAGATGGATGGATGGATGGATGGATGGATGGATGGATGGATGGTGGCTTAAACTGTCTGCCCACTGATGCTCAGGAAAGACAAATAATATGTTGCTAACGGCAGGCTGGACCGCCCAGAAGAAGCGATGGATGTGGCCTTGGGGCAGCTTTTGCCTGCGGGGTTGGGCGTTCCGAGAAGCTTTTGCAAAGTTTTAAGGGTTTTAAGCCTTTTAAGGGTTTTAAGGGTTTAAGGGCTGGGCTTGGACGCCCATAAGAAGCCATTGATGTGGCCTTGGGGTGCCTGTTGGCTGCGGGATGAGGCATGCCAAGAGAATGTTTAAGCGTTTGAAGGGTTTGAAGCGTGTAACGCCTGGCGAACG
>Ga0126342_10003837_pt1 | contig 25212 bp, 20 predicted proteins | sample Cyp1metagenome_FD_92528 | JGI IMG/M metagenome (GOLD analysis project Ga0126342, IMG submission 92528) | Coral microbial communities from Lord Howe Island, Old Settlement Bay, Australia - Cyphastrea 1 metagenome | ecosystem: Host-associated > Invertebrates > Cnidaria > Coral ... | reverse complement strand
TATTCTATCTATATTCTATCTATATTCTATCTATTCTATCTATATTCTATCTATTCTATCTGCCTGGTTTCTTCTATCAATTCTACCTATTCTAAAAACTCTATCTATTCTATCTGTTTGGATTATTCAATGAAATTCTATCCATTCGTTCAATTTGTTTCTGTTTGGTTTCCTCTATCTATTCTATCTATTCCATCTGGTCTATTTGATCTATTCGCTCTATTCTATCTATTCTATCTGTTCTTTTGCTTCTATCTATTCTATTTATTCTATCAATTCTCTCTGTTCGATGTGTTCCATCTATTCTATCTATTCTATCTGTTCGGTATCTTCTATCCATTCTATCTATTCTATCTGTTCGGTTTCCTCTGTCTATTCTATCTATTCTATCTCAAAATTTTATCGATTCTGTCAATTCTGTCTAATCCGTCCATTCTTCTATTCTATCTATTGCATCTGTCAATTCTATTTTTTAACCTATTCTATCTATTCCACCTGTTCTATTCTTTCTATTCTTTCTCATCTCTCTATTGTTCTACGTATCTATTATATCTATTCTAGCTATCTATTCTGCCTAGCCACCAGTAGTACCGCACAAGGCGGCGGCGGGAGTTTCAAAAATAGGAAACCTACAGGAGAGATTGGTTGCTGTGAATCACGGATGGCAGAGCAAATCCACTGATGGATTGAAAGGCGGTTGGAGTTGTCTATTTTGGAGTGGTTACAATGGTTGCAGTGGTCACCTGGTCGGCCACCTCACCCACAACTGCTGGATGTAGTGTGGTGTAGCGCAGCTGTAGTTGTAGCTGTAGTCTAGTGAGGTGGTACTTGTGGTGTAGTGAAAGTAGTGTAGCGCAGTTGCAGTTGCATTTGTGGTGGTGTAATGAGCGTAGCGTAATGTAATGTAGAGCAGTGTAGTGTAGTCTAGCGTAGTGCTGTGTAGTGTAAAGCAAAACTGTAGTTGTAGCTGTAGTTGTAGTTAGTGTAGTGTAGTGTGGTGTGGTGTAGCGTAGTGCAATGAAAGTAGTGTAGTGTAGGGTAGCGTAGTTGTAATTGCATTGCAGCTGTAGGTGTAGTTGTAGTTAGTGTAGCGTAGTGTATTGTTGTGAAATGTTATTTAGTGTAGTCAAGCGTTATGTAGTGTAGTGTAGTGTGGTGTGGTGTCGTGTCGTGTCGTGTCGTTTCGTGTCGTGTAGTGTAGTGTCGTGTGGTGTAGCGTAGTGTAGTTGCAGTTGTCGTGGCAGTTGTAGTTGTAGTTAGTGTAGCGTAGTGTAGCGTAGCGTAGTGTAGCGTAGTGTAGTGTAGTGCAGTTGCAGTTGTAATTGTAGTCGCAGTTGCATTGGTGTAGTGTAGCGTAGCGTAGTGTAGTGTAGTGACGTGTTTTGTAGCGTAGTTGTAGTTGCTGTTGCAATTGCAGTGTAGTGTATAGTGTCGGTAGTGCAGTGTGGAGTAGTGTCGCGTACTGCAGTGTAGTGAAGTGAAGTGTTATGTAGTGTAGTTGTAGTTGTAGTTGCAGTTGTAATTGTAGATGTAGTTGTTGTTGTAGCTGTAGTTGTAGTTAGTGTAGTGAAGTGTTTTGTAGTGTAGTGAAGTGTATTTGTAGCTGTAGCTGTAGTTGTAGTTGTAGTTGTAGTTAGTGTAGTGTAGTGTAATGTGGGGTAGTGTAGTGTAGCTTAGTGTAGTGTAGCGTAGTGTTATGTAGTGTAGCGTAGCGTACTGTAGTGTAATGCAGTTGCATTTGTGTAGTTGTAGTTGTAATTGTAGTTGTAGTTGTAGTTAGTGCAGTGAAGTGTAATGATCGTAGTTGAAACTGCTACAAAATCTTCATGTTTTGCTTACGTTTGGTAAGGTGTACAGTCCACCGCAACTGCCACGCGAAACCATCTGAACGTCCAAAAGTGGTCCGAACATGCAGTGTTTTAAACATTTTGACCTCGACATGTGCTTGGCGCCACAACGGTGTGCACTTTTTCGACATCTCAAGTGGCAAAAGCGGTCTGAACATGGGGTGCTTTGTACATTTTGACTTCGCGCCACAACGGCGTGCACTTTTTTGACATCACAACTTCCAAAAGTGGTCCGACACTGAGGTGTTTTATACATTTTGAATTCGAAATATGCTTCGCGCCACAACGGCATGCACTTTTTCGACATTTTATATATTTCATCCATTCTGTCTAATCTCTCAATTCTTCTATTCTATTCATTCAATCTATTCTCTCTATTCTATCAATAAACCATGCATTCTATGTAGTCTATCTATTCTATCTATTATCTGTTTTGCTTCTTCTATTTCTTCTATCCATTCCATTCATTCTATCTATTCTATTTATTCTATCTAGTCAATCTATTCTATCTATTCTATCTTTGCTATCTATGCATATCTATGCTATCTGTTCCATCTGTTCTGTCTACTCTATCTACTCGATTCTTTTCTTGTCTATTCTATCTATCCTATTCTAATCCTAATCCCATTCCTTGTCCCATTCCTGTTCTATTCTATTCCTAATCCTATGCCAATGTTTTTCCATGCTGGTCTGTTCTTTTCTACTTTTTCTATTCTATCTATTGTATCTGTTAATTCTAATTTATCTATTCGTTGTATTCTCTTTATTCCATCTGTTCTATCTAGTCTATCTGTTCGTTATATTCTGTTTGTTCTGTGAAAATCTATCTATTGTATCGGTGTATCTATTCTGTCTAATCTGTCTTTTCTTCTTTTCTATCCATTTACTTGATGTTATATGGGTTGATAGTGGTCAATACCACGAAACATGAGGTTTCAATGGCAACTGGTTGAACCTGGATGGATGGATTGTTGCCGTTCTTTATCCCAGGTCTTCTGTTTGGATGCCGGATTTTGGCAGTGACTTTCAACTTCACATTTTCTAATGGTTACATACTCCAGGTGAGTCTGTGAAAAACATGTTAACAAAAAAGGACATTGCGATATATTTGGTGATCGTCCGTTTTTGGACAAACGCACCCACTGACAGTAGTGAAGGTTGATAAGGGACACATAACTGGTGAAGCCAACTTAGACAGACCCTCCAATCTGTTTATGCATACCATTGCATATCCCACTTGTTCACTATTTTGATATTCTATCTGATCTATCTATTCCAAACATTCCATCTATTCCATCTATCCTATCCATTCTATTGGTTTTATCTATTCTATCTATCCATTCCATCTATCTATTCTATCCGTTTTATCTGTGCTATCTATTCTATCAATTATCAATTCCATGTTTTCTATCTGTTCTATCCGTTATATTCTATTCTGTTCTATTCTGTTCTATTCTATTCTATGCTTTGTTTTCTATTCTATCGATGCTATTCTATCTATTCTATCCGATTTTATTCCTGATCCGATTCTATTCTCTTCTATTCCTAATCCTATGCCTTCTCTATTCGCATTCTTTTCTTTTCTATTCGTTTTATTCTAGCTGTTCTATCTGTTTGGATTTTCTATGAAATTCCATCTATTCTATCTATTCTGTTCTATTCTATCGATTTTATCCTATTCTATTCCTAATTGTAATCCTAGTTATTCCTGTTCTATTCCTAATCCTATTCCTATTCCATCCTATCCTATCATTGTCTTTCCCATATTGTATCCCTCTTACCTTATTTTATCTTATTTGTTCTTATCTTATCTGATCATTTCTTATCTTGACGTATCTATTTATCTATCTATCTATCTATCTATCTATCTACCTATCTATCTATCTATCTATCTATCAGGCGATCGATCGATCAACCTATCTCTCTATCGCTCTATTTCTCTATCTCTCTATCTCTCTGTCTCTCTTATCTATCTGTGTGAGCTGTCACGAGGGATAGACACATGATATGAACGGTCATATGATACGATCGGTCATCGCAAACAGAAACTGTTTACAATGACCTTTAGATCAATACTAATATCTTAGATAGATCTACATGCATCGATGTAACATGGACATAGAGATAGATAAGCAAACATATAGACGGGTACATAGGTTGGCTAGCACAGATTGATTTGGTTTGATTTGATTTAGATTAGATTACCTGTGGATTTAGATTTAGATTTGGACTTAGGCTCAGACTTAAAACTTAGACTTAGATTAGATAGATAGATAGATTAGATCAAGATTAGATTAGATAAGATTAGATTGATTAGATAAGGTTGGATTAGATTAGACTAGGTTAGATTAGATTCAAATTAGATTTGATTTGATTTAGAATAAGTAGATTGGAAAGATTAGATGGATGAGATAGATTAGATAGATTCGATAGATTATATAGATAGATTAGGTAGATTAAATAGGTCAGATAGATTAGATAGATAGGGGGGTCAGATAGATAAGAAAAGATAAGCCAAGATAAGCTAAGCTGAGCTAAGACAGATTGGATTGAGAGAGAGGGAGAGATAGGTAGATAGATAGATAGATAGATAGATAGATGGAGCGATAGATCGCGCGATAGATCGAGCCATAGATAGAGCGATAGATAAAGATAAAGATATAGATAGAGAGATAGAGAGATAGAGAGATAGAGAGAGAGAGAGATAGATAGATAGATAGATAGATAGATAGATGGATGGATAGATAGATAGATAGACAAACAAATAGGTAATGATAGGTATTAAGGACCAAATGAGGACCCTTGGATCAAATCAAGACCTGTGGCACGCATGTAGAAGCTTCAACTGGGCGGCAAGAAACCAACCCCATGCCGGCACCACCATCCCATCATCCCCCCAGTGCCAAGGGACAAGCATCTAAGGCTACGCTTTGCCCCTTTGAGTTCCTCAAGTGGATTCGCAAACAGCCTGGCGCACTCTCCTCCTCTTTGTCCTTGGTAGCTGATTTTCCATGGGATTTCCAGGACGGGGCATAGCTGAACGTCATTCCAACTGCATTGCTTGGCGAGCAGGCGAACATTTGAGAGCTGATTAACTCGTACTTCCTGTGTCAGGGAGAACTAAGACTCAAGACTATTCTGAAAAAATGCATCAGGAACCTATGTCAAAATCATGGTGTTCCCTGAGCACCCCATTTGCAGAGCATCTGTCCACACAAACTGCTGAAATGCGTGCTGTTCCTCGCGAAGGACCCGAAGGGCCCGAAGGGGATGGCATTTTGATACCCCGAACATCCACTGGGCAGTCAATGTCACATGAGTTGGTATCACCCAAGGAAAGGGATCACTGACCCGGCCACAGTCAAGTGCAGCAGCCCAACCACCGCCCCGCGGTCTCCTTATCATCCCAAAGCCAAGACAGGAAGGAGGTTCCGGTGAGCTCCGCATTCAGGGCCAAGAGATTCTCAAGGCACTTGGCATCACCATGGATGTTAAAGTTGCTGTCCTCAGATCTTGCGGGGTTCTTTGACATCAGCTTTTTGGTGGGAGCAAAAGAGAACTCGCTGGGATGCCACTAAATTGAATCTCAACCAAATATTTTCAAATATACCTCGAGCAGACAAACATCTTAGTAGCACAAACCACAGATCACCGTTGCGAGGTGATCAAGAGTAGCGCACCGGAAGCACTAAAGAAACAAAGGCCAAAATGAAAATCTTTTGAAACTTCAGAGAAACTTCTTCAATCGGAGCTAGCTTGAGCTGGTTTGGCGGCTAGGGCTTCGAGACTGTAATCTGGGTACCATCACCGGTAAAATCCTCCACATGAAACCCACTTTGTCAGGATTCCTATCTTCCAATCTGAATCAGACCAGACCCCTTGGAAACCATCAAGTACTGGTCATCAAACATGGCTGGGAAAATACCCGTCTGTGCACAGGAAATCATCTCTGGATCAAACATCAAAGTTTTTGAAGATTAGATTAGTCTCCCTTCATGATTTCAGCCACATGATTTTCCCCTTCAAGAAACCATTTGCCATTGCCGGGTTTGATGACCATGCTGAAGATTGCAGCACCCATTCTACAATCCAATGGGGGGTTGACAATTCTGAACCACACCCATGTTCTCATCCAAAATTGCCGTTCAACGGGGAAGACATTACCCTGTCATCTTATCTCGAAATCAGAGCCAGGCGGCGGTTAAGAATTCTCCATCACTGATGCCTTTCAACATCTTCCGGAAGCCGGCAACCATCAGATGTGCATCCAGCAAGCCTGCCGGAGCGATTGGGGCACATGGACAAAGATCTAAGGAGATCTTTGTACAAACGGCCCAGGATCATGTTAGATTCCACAGATTTGGAGCCAAAATGAAGAAACCCAACACTCAGCCAGGGTATCTTAGATATTGTGCGAAGTGGTGTACAGTTGAAATAGGAATTTCACCAAGAAATGCAGTATGTAGATTTCGTCAAGCAGAATCGGAAGAATTATCAATCAAGATCCACTATTGACATGTTATACCCCTAGCTTGTACAGTGAATACCATCCAACAATCCCACTGATCTGTCATCCCAAACCTGATCTGAGGTCATGTTGGATTGCCCGCCGCAAAAACCATCCTTCATACTGAGGTCACCCTACACTGAAACATCCGAAGGACCCGCACCAACACATCCAACACATCCAACACATCCCCAGTGAGGCACTCAGCACAGGCACTAGTTAGATGAGCATCCTACCTGATACCTGGTGCAAAATGCGAGCTGGGTCTCTTAGTGTGAAAAAAGTAAAAACCATAATAAACCATGCTCTATCTAACCAAATTATTACCATGTGGGGGGGGAATATTAACGAAGGCCATACACACAAAACAATGGTTACTGAGTAACGGTTACTGTCGGGCTTGCCACAGTTCCTTAGCACACAGATCTTCCCGGAGCACCTTGGATGAATCTCCTGGCAGTCAACTCAGCCACGGTAGGAATGAAGATGTACAGGATCAACACTGCTACCTCAGATGATCCAACTGGAGTTGGGTCCCGTTCTGGTCATTAAACACGAGATAATGTAAAATCCTACTTATGGTAACAGCATCAAGACATTAACAGGTGATGTCTGCATGTATACATGCATATACAATCATATATAATTACATATGATATATTCCATATGCATATACATATACATATACAGATACATATATATATATATACATAGACATAGACATAGACACAGGCATAGAAATGTACATAGACATATAAATCATATGATCATAATGAATCATATATGTGTGCGTGATTTTTTTATCTGATCTCCGCCATGGAACTCGGCTCGAGACCTCGTTGTCCACCAAGTCTCCGCCGTGGGAAATGAAGAGCCGAGCATCCAAGAAACCTTGGTGCCATGGGTTGCTTGTAGAGCAAAAATTGGAAGTTTTCCCATCAAAAATGAGGATTTAACCATCGAAAATTGTGATTTGAGTATCAAAAATGATGATGGTACCATCAAAAGTTGGGATTTAGCCATCAAAAAATGCCGGGAATCATTGGCGATTTAGTCTTAAATTTAGATTTAGGAATCAGAAATGTGGATTCAACCATGAACAACTGTGGCTTTCACTGTCAGAAGTTCTAACCCACAAAAGCGACAAATTCATCCTCAAAAGCTATAATTGCTTATCTAACCAGCCATCCAAATTGGTACTTGCAGTAACCCAACGTAGACAGTGTATCACCCGCATGGAAAAGATTGCACATGGGGATCACCCCAATGGTAGCTGCACTTGGGTTGGGAGGGGATGGCTCAAGCATAATGCACCCATCGCGCGGCCTGTTTGATGTTCTGAAATCCCCCTATTTTGGTGTTTTTTTCTGTTTTACCCACACCCACTTGAGTTTAGAGAAAATCTACAAATTGATTGGAAATGTGTGATAGTGGATTTCGCGGTCAATTTGGCCAATATGAGTTTTTCCCTGGACGTGTTCCTTTCAACATCTTTAAACCAATGCTGGGATTGACACACTGCGGAGAACAAAAGCAAAACCAGTTGTGGCAAGTGAACATACGCCAGAATTTCCTGTTGGTCATGGATGTGCCTATCCATTCTTTTTCATTTCTTCATATTTGGCCGTTTCGAACAACAGACTCAAAACGCCCAAGGAATGCGCCTCAAGTCTCTTCATCCTCCACTACCAGTGGGATCAATTGCAGTTGGACCCTGCTGACCGGCATTGTGATTGACAAAGGATGGACGGGAAATCTTGCGGGAAACCATAGTTTTTACCGTCAATCCCTTCATCGAAACCTGGGAGTCAAGGGACTGATAAAGATGCCCATGGGTATCGCCACCCACATGTCCACAAAGAGCGTTGCCATCAAGCAGGTTTTCCCTACCTGCTAAAGATGCCGAATGCACTGGGTTGTGGGCAACATGATTGCACTCCCTAATATTCCAGCTGGAATGGCGAAGTGACACCATCCCAGCCAAGTTGGAGATCTATGTAAAGCTAATCCTGTATTATACAATATTACATATTATATATATATTATATATATATGTGTGTGTGTGCGCGTGTGGATTTGCACGGCTGAAAGATGCTCAATAATATTGAAACAAACAGCTGCTGCCTCAGCCTACCTTGGAGGATCTCAAGTTCTGCGCTGTGCCACCAAGCTACCACATATGCTTGGTTTGCGTGGTACTGCTGCATGTCAAAACACGCCTTGGACCGGCCATGGCTAGCACAGCAAATGGGCGCCAAAGAAACAATTAAAGGACCGGACAACCCCACAAGTCAACTTCTTCCAATAATGAGCAACAAATGTTGTAGCGGGGACGGGGAAGGAAGGAAAGACAAAGGCGGTGGTGGAGGATCGGGAAGTAAAACAAGTTGTATGTGAAGAGTTGTGTGTGACAAAGCTGTATGTGAAAGATGGTGTGTGACAAAGAAAAATGGTGTGTGTGTGTGACAAAGTTGTGTGTGAAAGATGGTGTGTGACAAAGAAAGATGGTGTGTGTGTGACAAAGTTGTGTGTGAAAGATGGTGTGTGTGAAAGTTGTGTGTGAAAGAGAGCGTGTGACAAAACAAAAAAAGATGGTGTGTGCGTGTGGCAAAGTTGTGCGTGAAAGATGGTGTGTGTGAAAGTTGTGTGTGAAAGTTGTGTGTGAAAGTTGTGTGTCAAAAAAAGAGAGAGAGAGCGTGTGTGACAAAGCTGTGTGTGTGTGAAAGATTGTGTGTGAAAAAGTGGTGTGTGAAAGATGGTGTGTGACAAAGTGGTGTGTGACAAAGTTGTGTGTGTGAAAGATGGTGAGGTGAAAAATGGTGTGTGACAAAGTTGTGTGTGAAAGATGGTGTGGTGAAAGATGGTGTGGGACAAAGTGGTGTGAAAGATGGTGTGTCAAAGATGGTGGGTGACAAAGTGGTGTGAAAGATGGTGTGTCAAAGATGGTGTGTGACAAATTGGTGTGTGAAAGATGGTGTGTCAAAGATGTGTGTGATAAAGTGATGTGTGAAAGATGGTGTGTGAAAGATGGTCTGTGACGGTGTGTGAAAGATGGTGTGTGACAAAGTGGTGTGAAAGATGGTGTGTCAAAGATGGTGGGTGACAAAGTGGTGTGTGAAGGATGGTGTGGCGAAAGACGGTGTTTGACAAAGTTGTGTGTGAAAGATGGTGTGGTGAAAGATGGTGTGTGAAAGATGGTGTGTGACAAAGTGGTGTGTGAAAGATGGTGTGTGACAAAGTGGTGTGAAAGATGGTGTGAAAGATGGTGTGTCAAAGATGGTGGGTGACAAATTGGTGTGTGAAGGATGGTGTGTGAAAGATGGTGTGTGACAAAGTGATGTGTGAAACCACGCAAAGTAAAAGTGGATGTCACCAAGTGCCACCCCTGCCACGCAAATGGAACGTCAATGTCACCAAGTGCCACGCCTGCCACGCAAAGTGGCGCAGCGCCCCGGGCGACTAAAACGCACCCAAGCGCGCCACCAGAGCCAGCCCAGTGCCATCAGTACCACGCCTGCCACGCAAAGTGAAGGTGGATGTCACCAAGTGCCACGCCTGCCACGCACATGAAACGTCAATGTTACCAAGTGCCGCGCCTGCCACGCAAAGTGGCGCGGCGCCCCGGGTGACTAAAGCGCGCCCAATCGCGCCACCAAACCAGCCCAGTGCCATAAGTACCACGCCTGCCACGCAAAGTGAAGGTGGATGTCACCAAGTGCCACGCCTGCCATGCACATGGAACGTCAATGTCACCAAGTGCCACGCCTGCCACGCAAAGTGGCGCAGCGCCCCGGGCGACTAAAACGCGCCCAAGCGCACCACCAGAGCAAGCCTAGTGCCATAAGTACCACACCTGCCACGCAAAGTGAAGGTGGATGTCACCAAGTGCCACGCCTGCCACGCAAATGGAACGTCAATGTTACCAAGTGCCACGGCTGCCACACAAAGTGGCGCCGCGCCCCGGCAATTAAAACGCGCGCAAGCGCGCCACCAGAGCCAGCCCAGTGCCATAAGTACCACTCCTGCCACGCAAAGTGAAGGTGGATGTCACCAAGTGCCACGCTTGACACGCACATGGAACGTCAATGTCACCAAATGCCACGCCTGCCACGCAAAGTGGCGCGGTGACAAAGTTGTGTGTGAAAGATGGTGTGTGACAAAGTGGGTGTGTGACAAAGTTATCTGTGAAAGATGGTGTGGTGAAAGATGGTGTGTGACAAAGTGGTGTGTGAAAGATGGTGTGAAAGATGGTGTGTGACAAAGTGGTGTGTGAAAGATGGTGTGTGTGTGTGTGACAAAATTGTGTGAAAGATGGTGTGTGAAAGCTGGTGTGTGACAAAGATGGTGTGTGAAAGATGGATGGTGTGTGACAAAGATGGTGTGAAAGATGGTGTGTGACAAAGATGGTGTGTGAAAGATGGTGTGTGTGACAAAGTGGTGTGACAAAGATGGTGTGTGAAAGATGGTGTGTGACAAAGTGGTGTGTCAAAGATGGTGTGTGACAAAGTTGTGTGTGAAAGATGGGTGTGTGATAGATGGTGTGTGACAAAGTGGTGTGAAAGATGGTGTGTGACAAAGTTGTGTGTGTGAAAGATGGTGTGTGACAAAGGTGGTGTGTGACAAAGATGGTGTGTGACAAAGTGGTGTGTGACAAAGTGGTGTGTGAAAATTGGTGTGTGACAAAGTTGTGTGCGAAAGATTGTGTGTGAAAGATGGTGTGTGAGAGAGATTGTGTGTGTGTGAAGAAAGATTGTGTGCGAAAGATTGTGTGTGAAAGATGTTGTGTGAGTGAGCAGACGGGCGGCGGAGGAGGAGGCGGCGGAGGAGGAGCGGGGTGGTACAGAATCAAAAACAAGAACCCCACACAAAGATGTGGGGAAAGAAGAAACATGAAGAAACCGCAGGGCCATTGCGCCGTAAAATCACAACGGCCAGCTTGAAACTTGTCTGGTTGTCAACCCATCTCAAAAACTTGAGGCCCAGGGGTACGGGATGAAAGCTAGCTTGGCAGGGAGCTTGGCATGAAAACACAGAGGATGCGGATGCTGCCGAATTTACTGCTGCTGGGGACATGCCGACGGTGTCCCCGGGGGGATTGAGCCACGGCCAAACTGCTTGTGCAGCCAGCCGGGGAGGGGGGGGAGTTAAGTATGAAGTTTCATGCGATTGGAGATTCCAGCCCCCCCCCAATACCTTGCTAACGCAAGAGGGATTTCAGCTAGCAGGAGCTAGCTTTTGTGAAAAGAAAGTCAATTGTGATCATCATCCGATTTTCAGAGAGAATTTCAATAAATCATTGAAAACACCAACCGCCTGCCCTATGCAACCTGGAAGCCCACATCCTTCCGAGCAAGGCGATGTAAAAGCAAAGGCCTGATGGGCCCGAGAAAGCTTGTTCGAGTACAGGCAGCGGATGGTCATGTTTTCTTCATGTTAGAACTTGGAACCTAGGGTGAAGCTGCCTGAAGTTACCAGAAGCTTACCAAAGTTTAAGCTGCGTCCCAAACTTGAAATCAGTATAGGGCAGTACTGTCAGGTCAACTGCTATTGAAGCGGAAGCTCCAGCATAATCCGAGGGTTTTCTTCTGGCCGGAAATGGGCTCCCCAGCACTGTGCATACTGTATCCGAGTTTATCCGGCAACTCATGATTTGTTTGGCATCAAAAACCCACACCTAAAAAAAAACAAGAAATGTTTTCCACACCTCTCTTGGGCGGGGGTGCATCCCACATAGTAAGTGGTTTACAACCCATAATATATAACCGGGGATATCCCATATATAACTGGGGGTATAATATGCTATGGGTCAAAGATCCACTTGTAAATAGGGTGGGAGGAGACAAAATAAACCGATGACGTAAACCGAGGAACACAGCGGACGAATGGTGTAGGACATGTCGCGCTTGGAGATGAAACTGGCGCAACTGAAACAAACCTTGGAGCATCACGGTGGAAACCCCCAGGGGACGGCGCCTCACGGGTGGGGTGGGGTGGGAGCCACAGGGCATCACCAAACCCGGGCCGAACCCATTAGAATCATACATAGATCGAAATGTTGATTAAACCAACAATGATAAACACCATATACTTGCATCAAATATGTCATATCAATATCAATATAAATATAAATATATATATATTAGGTATTAGACATTGTGTATATATATTACACATATATATATACATACATACACAAACATGCACATGTGTGCTTGTGCAGGAGCAGCAGGGACATTCCAACCTTTACAAAACCATGTGTCCCAAGCTCTTGGGGTATGCTCCAAAGTCGACCATGTAAAGCCTCACCCAACCGCCACGGGCACCATTCTACTGGGTAGCATAGAGGCAAGCCCTGAAGAGAACATCCCAATAGGCGTCTTCCTTGCCGTCAACTCCATGGCTGCGCTAGTCAACACAGGAACTAACAGAGATCACTAGAAATGATGGATTGGTGGCTATATGCTGGTACCATCTGGTGTTCTGTGTGATGGCTTCACCAACAGTAAATGGTGGGTTCACCAACAATAATATGCGCATGTTGAGAATATTCACCAACAAGCTGATATGAGTGCGTCTGAAATTAGGGGGTGCCCCAAAATTGCCATCTCTTTTTTTGCAAATTAATGATAGATCAGTGGATTTTGAGGTGCCCAAAGGGGACAAACCCAACTGGGCTATGCTTTCCCACAGGTGTCCCGTCCTCGTCTCTCTTCTCGCATGCTGAAATGATTGTACATCACTGTTTTTGGACAAAGCCCAGGCACCCCAGTGGCTTCCTCTTAAACTTTGCACGTTGTTAAACCTAGATCAAATCATCCTGAAGCAAAAAAACAAAATGTTGAACTGGTCTTGGGACGAGTTGGGTATTGATGCAATCAACCCTGGATAAATAACCCCCGGTTGGGTCCTACAAGTAGGAGGTTCATGGTCATTAGAGCATATGGCATATCAAAATTGCACCACCCCTTCACCCCAGAGTTAACGATTACCCTTTGGCTATTAAAATAGCTATGGTAAAATGACCCGTTTATAGATGATTTATGATGGTTTACTCCTGATTTTCCATGGCTACGTTAAATTACCAGAGAGTATAGCTGCGGATGAGCTTCATAGCCGTCCGACACTTTCTTCGCTGCAAAGATCATCAAAATCTGAGCAGTCCCAGAGACGTGCATGGTGCAACACCTCTTTTGAGTGGTGTCAGATTAAATGTCAATTTACAGTCCCCTCCTCATAATGTTAACTAATACCAACAACATAGCCACTGGAAGTTTTCTATGAAACTATAATCTTCAAACTCATAGCTACCCCCGATACAGAACCCAAGAATGCAAAGATCTAATGCTAAACCAATATGTCTTAGGCTAGCCATGGTTGGATACATCATCTCTATATATATATACAATCGGATGGCTTTGAACTCAACGAGCTACCGTTGCAGGACAGGATGATAGAAGAGCAGCCAGTTCTTTCTCGATGTCACATGGGTTGTCAAAAATGTTGAGGACACCATGTTTTCTGATGGTTTCGTATCATAACATTAAACCAATTGTCGGGGTCCTTTCAGAGTTCCCTTCATCGAAGTCTGTGACAATGACCAGTTCGGATTTCGGCCTACAATCATCTCCTCTATCAGGTCCCCATCGTGCCAGGTCGCTAGCTGCGTTTGAACCCCCATGCGGGCACAAATGCCGAGATTTAACATCCTTGGCGGCTGTCAGTTCACAGGCAACACACAACCCACAAACAACTCGGAAAGCAGTCTCAGAACGAACTGGAACCGGCAGGGCATCAGAAGGGCCACGCCATTGTTTTCCGTCAAGGTGGTAGCTCACCCATCAAGGAGTCTCGAAGAGAATTCCTACTGCCTTTCGATTGTTAAACGATAATGATTGGAGGCCACCGGCGCAGCAAAATGGTCCTGTTCGACCGAATGCATCCGGGACTCCGCAGCTTGTTCAAATGGACTTCCATGTTCTTTCTTTTCACAGAGTCCTGACGGGTCCAAGTTGGACTTGTTCGAAATAGAAGTCGTATGGCTTCAGGTCGGTTGAGAGGTCTGGACAGATACCCAAGGGAGCATCTGACTGGGGCATCTATCTGTCCACTTTTTTGACCTCACAAATTAGACATCACTCAATCCTCGATCAACGGCTACGCCCTGGAGGCTGAGAGTCTTCTGCACAGTTCTTTTTCTTGTCAAACTTGGGTGCCCAAAAAAGGCTGGCGGATCTTCTTAGCAACAACTGCGACAAACTTTGGGATACTTTGGGTCGGGAGTTCTGAAACCTTTCACGGACATGGATTTGGGGACAGTAACTACCCTGGTGTCCTGGTGTGTTTGGAATGTGTGTGGCATCAATGGCCGCTTCGCAAAATCATGTCTGACTGACGGTTTCTACCGCTGCCTGATGCGTTGTCAAATTCTAAAACCTGTTCATGGGGATGCCAAAAGAACGCACAGCAATCGAAACAAAACGCATGGCTATTGTTGAGCTACTGCACCCTGCTTGCAGTCAACTGTGGATCAACTTTTCCAAGTGTCCAGATCGAAGCCCCATCAAAAAGAAACCGTTGCTTCTGTTTCTGTAATCCCATCCCCCTCATATTAAATATCCCCTAAATGGTCCGAATTAATTAATTATGTGTAAATCCCTTACTAAACCATGGTTTGTGGGAAGATGTTTAGTATACTGCAAGGGGGAAGGACCACCCCTCCGCCCCTGGCCCCGTCCTTGAGACCGCCCTTAGGCTTTCCCAGGAAGCTCCGCCATGCATACGACAGGGCCTCAAGGCCGTTTCCATAAATGGGGGTACCCGGAAATGGATGTTTATAATTATTAATTATGATTAATTATAATTTATAATGGAATTCTATTATATAAAGTGGGATGAAGTTGAAGTTTCCATCCCAACAAGAATCAAAAAATTCGATGTCGAGCTCTCCGTTCTTGACTCGGATGCCGGTAGGTTTTTACCTATGCTTTTCTTGCGCGATTGGAAACCATGAAAGAACCTGGAACGCAGCTATCATCCAAACACAGACTCTAGCTGTTCGGTGGTTCCAACCCGTCACCCGAATAGAACAGCCAATTGAAATAAAATCATGATAAGTCATCCTAGAAAAGCGCAACAAATGCATTGTACATATGATACATACATATTGCACATATATATATATGTATGTATAGAATTATGACATAGATATAGACATGGATATTGAAATATTGACACTGATATTGATATAGCTATAATATATATATATATAATTAGATTTCAAACATAGCTACACACATTCCAGAGCTACAGACATATAGATTCAACAGCCATGGAAAACCCACCCTTCCCAGTCGCCCCAGGTGCTGTCAAGATATCACTGCGATGCTCTTGGAAATGCCATACGCTCACAGTCGCCAATATGACACCGACTTCCAGCAACATGGCTGAGAATCGCCGGCCCCTACTTGGAAAATAGGTGAAAAATACAGCATGTGAAAAATTGTGAAAATGTGTGAAAATGATGTTCAAGATGTAAAAACATGTAAGACTATGTAAAAAATGTAAAAAAAATGCCTTGTTTTTGTAGCTTTCACTTGGGTTCCCTGTATCGCAAGGCCTCCGCTGAGGCCCACCACCGTAAATCACTGCGGAATGGATCAAATTCATTCCAAACTGGAGACCGTCCAGAGGGGATCCATTTCTGGGATGGGATGAGCCTCCACTTCTCAGACGTTTCCAGTTCCATGATTCTTCCAGGTGCCAAAATTGAAACTCTTTGGAAGCCCTCAGAATCCCTTAGAATCCCTTGGAATCCCTTAAAATCCCATGGTTGTCTCATCATTTTTACCCTGTATTTCCTGTACAATGCCCTATGCCTATCGGCCCGCCAGTGTTTTCCTGGGCCATCCGACCACGCGATGCCGATGACTGGCCTGGATGGATGGATGGATGGATGGATGGATGGATGGATGCATTTATGTATGTATGTATGTATGTAATGTAGTGTAATGTAATGTCATGTAATGTAATGTAATGTAATGTATGGTATGTACTTATGTATGTATAATAAAGATATATATATATATGTATATATATATATATATGCGGAATTGAAGGGAAAGTATGTCTGCGATAAATATATATATAATTCACAAAGTTAATATGGAAACATGATGAAACATGTGGAAATATAGGAACGAACCATGCATCCAGCTGACATAGACCCTCCAAATGGAGGTTTGAAGACTACTTTGGGCGATTCTCGGTGTCGTTAGCTGGTGGGATGGTCGAACCCCCAAAAGTATGCGAATGTCTTGCCAAGATTTTCCGAGATATTATTGATGATGGTTTTTTTCTCGATGTCCAACTATTCGATCTTTGTTTGGAGTGTTGTAAACTGCTCTAGTCTGGTACCACCTGGCGATGCAAGATCCTCAGGTGTTGAAGAGTTACTGATTAAAAACAGAGTTCCCTCGCCATTTAGATTCTAGAGTTAGATCAAGTTAGATCACTAAAGGGCGCCGGGCGCTTCTCCATGACACCCTCCACATGGAACATCGAGTTCGATGAATCGATGGCCAGGCACATGTGGGTCAATCTCGTTCTTCGCATCTGCGTCCTTGCGTGCTGTCAGGGCACCAATCAGTTTTCACTGAGGCCCCGCCCCGGTCTCCTGGTTTGAAGGGACTTCTGTAAACCATCCCCAACTTGAGCCTTTTTATGGGTGATGTAAACCATCAACCCATCAACATATGGGTGGGCGATTGTTCCTAACAGTGCGAAAAACTATTGTGGGTGATTATAACAGGAACGAACTGAGAACCCGTAGTATCTTGCAAGACTTCCCTCAAACCCAGCATCCTGTTCCAATGGTTGCTGTTCCACCTCCTTCATGTGCAGGGAAACCTGCCCATTGTTTGGCGAGAAATAACAACGTGGGCGCCAGCCACCCCGTTGGAACGAAAGCCCGGGCTGTCACAGTTGGTCCAAACATGTTCCCATTGATACTTCCAACAGGAATCCCACCAATTCGAAAGCCTCAAGTCCCATTGCAAGGGTCTCTTGACAGGTTGGTGGGTCCAACAAATCCCAAATGACCATGGGAAATGTTGCACATCTTTGAGACCAGAAAATGACCTGCATGCCATTGAGGTCCATCTCGTACTGGTCCTTGCCTTCCTCCAGCTTCAACCTCAGTTGGAGCTTCCCAAAAATTGCTCCCAATGCTGTGATTTGAAGCTTGAATCACCAGTTTGGGTTGATGTGCACCTGTTGAACCGATGTCATGTAGAAAAACTTGCTCTCTGCCAAATTGCGATAACAAATGTCCGTAGTGAAGAGTGGTAAACAAACTTCATCAAATCTGGTCTTGGTATCCCAAATCTTGACCCATACCCCGCGCTGCACCAACTGCAGCTTTGCTCCCACAGCACGAGGCACACATGCGTACCGATGGGCAGCAAAGCATCCACCTGCTGGATCGAGGCACTGAGCAGCCCATGACAATATGGGCCATATGGGTGATAAGCCCTAACACCCCATTCGAGACCATCCTGGATAGGTGCACTATGTCGATTTCATCGTTTGATCCACCAGTCTCTTCCGACGCAGACTTAGCGACTTGATGCCTCGACTAAGAATATCCATTGAGGGAAATTTGAGGGCATGCTACGGCTTATCATCATTTACGCAGAAAAGTTCTTGAAGGAAAATTATGGACATGCCACTCAATGAAGCCCTTACCCCAACTTTGACTACCCTCCACGAAACCTTGGTTCAGTATTGGGTCTGTTCATTTTGGGAGCTATCTGAACCAATCCAATATGATCGGGGGAGCCTAGCCAAACTTAGATACCCTGCCAAAGCTGGAATGGTTAAGCTGCTTAGTAAGTATCTCCGCCTCAACCCCACCAAAGCGACCCCAAAAAAAGCCATCCAACGTGACCCGCGGAAAGGAATCACTATACCGACTACAGCGTTGATTCAGCCAAGCAGTGGCGGCCTTGACTTCCTCGCCGGCTCTTCCTCCCTTGGGGAAGAAGAGCTTGAACTTGGAATCCACGGATGCTTGTCGTCGTGTGGAGCCTGTGGCCGCGGCCGCGGCTTGTTGGGGGTTCCTGACCATGGGCTAGTTGGTGGTTTGATCATCCCAGGGATAGACATTAACCACTAGCCAGACTATAGGAGCCCCAAAGCAAATAGATCTACACATGATCCAATCAAAACATAAGGTGTAACTACGCGAGAAAAAAATGTCATGTCAAACCCGGCTGCTAACTGTGCTAACTCTCCAACAGAAATGACCCCCTGGGTTGCTGACACATCCCATGGTTAGGCATCCTTCAGGCCTGATCGGATGGAGAGAAGGCATCCTTCAGGCAGGCCGTCTGCTTCCACCAATGACACCTTCAGCACTTCGGGGGGCGTATCCCAGCGATAACAACGATACTCCACTCATGGAATACCTGGAATACCCTCTTGTTGCATGTGGATGTATATGGCTTATGGGTCAGAACAGTAACACCAACCACAACACTTCTGGTTTTTGTTCGGTGGCGCTGCTTTGGAACCTTGGTGAATTGACCCATTGGTTGAGGATGGCTGAGGCGTTGGTTCCATGAAAAATGACTCCACTGGGAAAGCATGCAGACTTCTGGGGCCCAGCAACTCAATTTGTTTCTCCAGATCGAAGGAGATCATTTTGACATCATCCGTACGTTCTCCCAGCAACTCTGCAACCCCCGGATGTCCCGAGCCTCCATGATGGACCTGGGGGAGCAACAGCTGGAAGCAAAGCTTCGGCATCTTGGGCTATGCATTTGTTTGAAGTCAAACTCCTGATGTCAAGTATAGCTGTAGCTTGTATAGGCCATCAATTCTTGTCCATCATCCGACCCACGAAAATCAACTGACCCATCCAATCTTTAAATTTGTCTTGTGCTCCAGGCTATAAATTCCAGCCACCCATACAACTGGACAGTGCCACCATGACCCAGCCTATGTCAGTCTTGAAGCCCCTGGCAATTCCGTACGGTATCAAAACAGCCCAGGATGATGTCACAAGTTGACAGGCAGAATCTGCCAGGTGAGCATCAAAAAAAGCTCACTTCGGATCTGGCACAGACTTCGGCCAGAGTGAGTCATAGATCTGCATTAAACCTCTATAAATGATGGTCATATAAATATATATATATAATTATATATATAACTATATATTTAAAAAAAAAAAAAAAACTATAAATCACCCTTGACCATCTCCATAAATCCCAATGGTGCTAGTTATCGGTCCAGGTCGGCGATCTCTCAGAGCCAAAGCTCCATCTTTGATGGGCAACCCATTGTAACACACCCAAAAGGATAGAAATGTAGAATATTGTAGGACACTACTATTACAGAGATAAATTCCGTTTCGATCTTGCTAGGATTACCAAACATCTTATCAAGTGATGCCGGATACGCGCTCTTCGGTCAAACAGGTCAGCACAACCCTATACGGCAAACAGCCCTTGGCAACAGACAGCGCACGGGCTGACGGATTGCTCCAAAGAAGCTACCAGGATCTATTAACTACGTAGGAGGGAACAGTGCATAAAAGGGACCCAAAAGAGATATACAACTTACAAGCATAAATGACCATGAAAATAGCAGGGATTGACTTGTTTATCTTTTGAGACTGGGATCTCGAAAGGTGTTGTGATGCAGTTCTTGCACACAACTGGGTTGAAGAAATGCAGGGAATAGAGGGGGGCAAATTTGTAAATCAAGAGTGCATGAAAAGGGAATAGATATATAAAATATTGTAGAATGATAAAGGGTGGTCAGGTGGTCAGACTCAGATATTGGCATTCAATTTCCAGATGTTGGGCAGGTTGTTTATGGTGACCTTTTCACAGGTTTGGATATTCACTTTCTCACCTTTTCAGGGAATGCCGTGGGCTGCCACACGTTCGGCACGATGGAAGCGATCGCAGCGTCAGCCGCGGAGTTTTGTTCGCGAACCGTTCTGTGAGCCAAGATTTAGCGGTTGGAGGCTGGGAATGTGGTGCTCGGCATGGCACACCACATTTTGGGATTGAGAATATGTCAAAATTTAACCGCGACCCATCAAAGGCTGCGACATCACAAATTTCGGGTATCCGTGTGGACACCGTCTAAGGAACCACTTGACGTCAAGAAGTGCCACATGGGCGCCAAATACTTTCAAAAGCCGCAACTGTCAACAAGCTTCCAACTGGTAATCTCGTGAAGGAGGGAGGGAGTGAGAGAGAGAGAGAGAGACCTCTGATTCCAACCTGCCAATTATAGAAATCCAATTCGCATCAAAATTCCCCATCAGAAATATATAAATATAGAAATATGAGAATACCTCTTGAGGCTGTATCATCAAATCCCATAGCGCCCACTACCCCTGCAGAGGCACCAACCGCAGGGGGAGTCGACTTACCATATCTTCACTGAGCCGACGTTCACGTCCTGGCGAGTCCACAGCTGCGGGAGTCATGGTGGAAATGAAACACACTGTAGCTGGTTTTCTGGGTTCGAACCTCATCTTCCTTCAACCTCAGTTGGTTTTGTCTCCAATGCCAAACTAGAAAATCCATGAAGATCCCCATTTTGAATGATCGAAATCCCCCCGTTTTGATGATTTAAAGTCCCCTTGTTTTAATCCAAGTTGGAAGTTTCAAATCTTTGGGATCCCCCTGACTTGGCCTGGATCTTCTCATCTCTCTGCACCTTCTTCATCCGTCTGGCACCCTCCTGAAGATCAAGTTGGATGATCAATCGATATTTGCATGGGGCACAACCACCCCTGCGGGATTTAAGCAATGAAATTGAGACTTTGTAAGGAACCAAAATTGGGTTTGACCAGCTTCTGCACACGACTATTTGGGCGAAGCAAATTGGGATTGGACCAGCTAAAAGTCAAGCAAAAATATGTTCACAACATGCGAAAATGGGACGGTCAACCGACAAAAGTTCTGCAAAAACTTCTGGTTGACAATCGATGTGATATAGGTGTCTACTAGATACAGCTAGAGCCCATTAGAGCCCAATAGCGTCCAGGAGTTTCCCCGGCTTAGGAATACTTAGGCATGGTTGCCAGATGCCACATTGCCACCAGAAAACTCTTGGGATCTAAATGATCAAAACGAGACGTCAAATGTATGCTCAAGAAATGCACACCACCAAGGAGCCTGCAAATGTGAAAATAATGTGAGATGGGATATCTTTTACCATACCTTTAATGGTAATAAAAGGGGGATGGTTGCATTGGGTGTACCACCATATTTTTGCTGGGAAAATAATCTCTCAATGCATGTAACAGCAAACCCCGGAGTAAAATAAACCCTGACTATTCATTGCGGGCTTACCTCCTAATATAGTAGTAAATTACGATCAAAATTGTTCCCTATCAACAAAGTTGGGTCTTTATGTATCCCCAGTTGAAATTGCACGATTGTCCCTTGCCGTGCCTCTGCCAGCAGTTCCCGCAGCGCCCTCAGAAATCAGTTCCGGGTGGGGATGAAACTTGCCGGGATTCTCCACACGTCATCTTGAAAAGAATTCAGGAATGATGTGCTGTATGCGTTATATATATATACACACACAACCTCCGGTAAACTGAGGTATATAGCTATGTTAAAAGATGTACGCAACTATCTGACTTACAAAGAGCCCAACATATGTGGTTCATGGAAAAGACTTTGCGAGTCAATCTGCACGTTGCGGCTGCTGACAACCACAACAGCAACAATACCATTTGGTTATTTAATATAGGAAAATGGATGAAAATGGTTCATTTATAACATGTTCATGACAATTGTTCATTTATTAACCATCCATTCATGACATTTTATGACGATTTACCTCTCGTTTTGCATAGGTCAAATTACCTGGTTTTTCCGGGGTGAACGGGCCACGGCTTCACCCTAACCGGGTCCCGAAAACGCTATGGCCCCGGCTCCAGTAGTCTGGGATGCATCTTTTGAATGCCAGCACCTGGCAATGCGAAGCTTTGATAACTTTAAATAGATATGCCATATGCAACATGAGGATAAATAACTTGAAATAGGTGAAAAACTGTGTACACACATACATATTTATGTATATGTATATGCAGAGCGAGAGCGAGAGAGAGAGAGAGACGGAAAGAAAGAAAGAAAGAAAGAAAGAAATAAAGAAAGAAAGAAAGAAAAAGCAAGATGGGGCCGTCGAAGTAGAAATTGGCAATGAGTCAAATCATTTCGGTCTTGTACATATAATGATATCTCGCGTAATTATGTCGTATATTATTATATCATCCAAAAATCTGGTCAGTTGCATCCAGAGCTTGAACCGAGTCAAAATTTCACTGCGTGGGATGACTGGCTGCCTGACACCTGCGATCCTCAAATGCTCCAAAAAGAGCTGCCCCCACACTTCCAAAAATGAAAATATACAAACCCATACAAATCTGGTTGTTTAACCTTAACTTATGGCTATGAAGATTCAGCAGTTTTCACCCGAATACTGAAGAATTCCATGGGTCACATCATCCCCATATACAACGTCCACATAACGGCCCCCTTAGGGCCCCAAAGGGGCCCCCTTGGTCCAAGGCACCATCCAGGGTGTAGATGGTGCAGGTCTCATTGGGACACCGGGCCACCTAGGTCCAAACGGACACAAGAATCCGATCACCCGAAGAGAACCAAAACTCAATGGTGCCAAAGGATCCAAACCAAACCATAGTAAACCAGGCTTTGGGGTATCACTGTAGGGGATGAGTCCCCCATTTTTTCAGGTCGTAAGGCTAGGCCCCCCAGCGATGGAGAAGGGTTCTGGGCTGCAGTTGAGACAGGCAGACATCGTTGCGAAAATGCCTGGGCCGAGCCGCCTCTGAGACCAGGATGCTGGAGAGCTTCAGGTTCCATGGTAGGTTTCCTGCTAAGGACTGCATAGGATCTACTGCTGATGCAACTGAGGCACTTCCCTCCTTGATCATGTCATACACCACCACCTCCTAAAGTTGAGGTAGATGGCACCCAAACCCCAGAACCAGCTGAACCTAGATTTTGAATAGGATCCTAAAGGATTAGGGATCAAAGTTTTGAGCAATTCCATGTTGAGTCACAAGTTTGGGCCAGTTGATCTTCCCTCAACAAGTCCAACAGGGTTGCTCCCAACACCCCAAATAGAAACTTCTCCTGGCCGTTGGGATTGAAGGTGGTGATGGACTGCCGTAGCTCCTTGAGAAATTCCCCGAGATGATACTCCAAGCAACATCAAATGCGGGAGTGAAGCTTTCAAAAAATTGGGAGATCTTAGAGTCTTAGAGATCTTTGGTTTTTTTCACAAGCAAACTGCAGTTAAGGTTCCAAGGGTATGGGTCAAGATGATCAAATCCCAAAATGCATGGTTGGATAAGTTGGATACTGAAAATTACAATTGTTGATCACTTTTGGGCACATTGGTACTCAAAATTTGGGGATGATGTTCCTATTGCCTATCGTGTGCTGCTCGCTCAGGGGACCTATGCTCCACGGAGTTTGTAAGAAATCCCAAGCCTGATATGTTGGACCATCTCTGATTGATGGTGTCCATCCTCACTCTCATCTATGTGACTTGATCGCATGGTTTTTGTCACAGTACATATATATATATACACATACATACATTACATTACATTACATTACATTGCATTACATTACATTACATTACATTTACATTACATTACATACCATACATTACATTACATTGCATTACATTACATTACATTTACATTACATTACATATCATACATTACATTACATTACATTACATATCATACATTACATTACATTACATTACATGACATTGCATTACATTACATTACATTACATTTACATTACATTACATACCATACATTACATTACATTACATTACGTTACGTTACGTTACGTTACATTACATTACATTACATTGCATTACATTATATACATACATACAATACAATACAATACAATACATAACATAACATAACATAGCATAACATAACATAACATAACAAAACAAAACATAACATAACATAACATAACAGACATACCATACCATACCATACCATACCATAAGATAACATAACATAACTTAACATAACTAACATAACTAACATAACATAATAACATGACATAACATAACATCATAACATAACATAACATACATACATACATACATACAATACCATACCATACCATACCATACCATACCATAGCATAACATAACTAACATAACTAACATAACATATATAACACAACATAATAACATAACATAACATACCTGTGTATATGTAAATATATATGTGTATATATATATATACATATGTATATATGTAATGTGATTGTGTATGTGTGCATGGTTATTTAATCTGTATACTTATTTATTCATGTATTTATTTATGTGCATGTATACGTGTCTGTGTGTGTGCGCATCATCTAGTGTACATAAATTTATTGTGTTGTAATTAAATGCAATGCAATAAGTATGGTATGGTATGGCATGTGGATATATAAAAATAATTTGGTTCAGGCACCTGCCTCTATCAATGTTTTGGCACACGTCCAATGTTGTCCTCGATGTTGTAAGTGATGTTGTGAATTTCTCGTTATTTTTTCCACGTAAATTTTTATGTTTTAAATTTGGCGTTTTTTTTTCTCACGTAAATTTTGATGTTGTAAGTTTGGCGGTTTTTTTTCTCACGTAAATTTTGATGTTGTAAGTTTGGCGTTTTTTTTTTCTCGCGTAAATTTTGATGTTTTTAATTTGGTTTTTTTTTTTCGTTCTTAAATTTTGATGTTTTTAATTTTTTTGTTTTTTTTGCTTTCTTATCTTTTGGTGTTTTCT
>Ga0126342_10003836_pt1 | contig 25212 bp, 22 predicted proteins | sample Cyp1metagenome_FD_92528 | JGI IMG/M metagenome (GOLD analysis project Ga0126342, IMG submission 92528) | Coral microbial communities from Lord Howe Island, Old Settlement Bay, Australia - Cyphastrea 1 metagenome | ecosystem: Host-associated > Invertebrates > Cnidaria > Coral ... | reverse complement strand
CATGAATACATGAATACATGAATACATGAATACATGAATACATGAATACATGAATACATGAATACATGAATACATGAATACATGAATACATGAATACATGAATACATGAATACATGAATACATACATACATACATACATACATACATACATACATACATACATACATACAGTACATAAGTACATACATACATACATACATACATACATACATGAATACATGAATACATGAATACATGAATACATGAATACATGAATACATGAATACATGAATACATGAATACATGAATACATACATACATACATAACATAACATAACATAACATAGCATAACATAGCATAACATAGCATAACATAACATAACATAACATAACATAACATAACATAACATTACATTACATTACATTACATTACATTACATTACTTACATTACTTACATACATACATACATACATACATACATACATACATACATACATACATCTATATAAATCTTATACATATAAATTACATATATTATATGCTATATATGACACAAATTACGGGCCCGCATTGGAAGAGCCCATTTATTTTCCTGAAACACAAACTCGTGAGACAACCTCCCTCGTTTCAATTTGGCCTGTACTAGGCGCTTAAGCCTTACGAAAATAGTCCAGAATGCCGGCTGATTCGTTTTTATTTGAAACTTGGAATGTCCCATTGCAATTTGTTCGTGAAGTAAACGAGAATTATACCCAAGAATGGCTTGAAGAGTCTTCGTAGCACTGTTTTGTCCATCCGTTCTTTTGACATTGTTTCTTGTTTGCGCCAAAGCCGCGCAACTGTAGCTGCTAGAGTCTGCTGTTTGTGAAGGCATTGGGTCAGTCTGTCAACAAATTGCAGCTGGAAACCCTATTACCGAGGACAATCCCCAACTATCTGTAGCCAACTTATAGGAAGACTGCAACACTCTCCAAGTGGTAACTAACAAGCTCCGAGTTTTCGGAGGGCTGGATGTAGCACCTGCGGGACCCTGTTGATGACGTTTTTTTTCTTCACGGTCGACTTGCACAACCCAAAGCCGCCTGACAGCGCTTTGAAGCGCCGTGCGAAACCGCGTGATGGGACGGCCTTGCGCAACAAAGTCTTGCGACCACCTTTCAACTCCAAGGCTGGTGAAACTTGAGGAGCTCTGGAATTCCCAAGATATCGGCCGCTCAGCCTCAAAGGCTGGCAATGCCAACCCCTTCCCCTACCCCCATTTCAAGCCTGGGGTTCTGTTGGCGCACATTTTCACACCCCCTCAATGTGCAAAGGTTATCATCAAGAAGTGGCCCACACAAGGTGGGCAATCAAGGCAATCAACCAGAAAAGTGAAAAGTGGCTTCAATCGGAAGACGGATTTGAGTGTGTCCCAAATTGGAGGATCTGAATGAAAACAATGGTGTTTAAAGGTTTTCACCGCACCTTGGAAGCCGTAGATCGCTCCTCTGCATTGATTGTGCGTGTCAAAAGCCACGGTGATCTCTGCCCCACCAGTGTTTTGCCAAAGATCCGGGTTGGACTTGACCATCATTTTGGGATATTTTTGGGGCGTCATCAAATTCTGCCAATTTCAAAGCCACCGTGAAGCGTTTCCTCTCCCCGGTTCCTGCTGGTGAAGTCTGCCTTGGATGAAGGGACACAGGAACACCCTGATCAGCATGGGAAAAAAATGAAAAAAGCAAAAAAACAAAGCCTAGTCTCCGATACATGTTCCCCTTTAATGAATGGGAAGAACATCGAAAACCCAGTGGGTTTTCCATAAGTTTTTCCCATTAAGGCCAGAGTTTCCCATAGATTCTTCCCACCAAAGAAGCAGCCAGGAAATGGCCGCGGGACAGCGCTACCGCTATCGCCCCAATGCTGACAGTGCGACCACCACCAAGGCACTCAGATGACCTCAAGGGTGACCTGTTGAAGTTGGTATCCCATCAAAAGCGGAGAATCCGGGATACCCTCTGGTAAACTAACATAGCTATTGAAAATGGCAAATTGTAGTGAGTTTACCGTTTACCCATTGAAAATTGTGATTTTCCATAGTTATGTTAGTTTACCAGAGGGTAATAATGACCACCTTTCAAGTGGAAAAATGGTGATCAACCTTTCATTGGATTCTGGGATACCCATGGATACCCTATTTCAGACTGCTTGCCATACTGTGGCGAAAACAACCCGTTCCGGATCATTTGGCCAGTTCGCTAATCTTTAGGGAACATTCAAGTGAGGATGCAGAAAATATGTATGGGATACCAAAGATACCGAATTGCAAGTAACTCAGGCTATGACCTGTCCATGGTACATTGGAATATGGGAGATCATGTTTTCCCACTGCGTAAGGGGTTTACATACCCAATTTTTTTGTTTATGAGATTAGGTATATGATTATATGACTGTTTGGGACGAGTTAAAATGACCCAACATGTTTGTTTGCTGAGATGCATCCGGGGAGCTTGATCTCTCGCAAATTTGAGAGCACGACCACGATGACGACCAAAAAGGGTTCTCCAATTTTGGACAAACAAATTCTGGTCATGGAGAATTTCCGCTGTAGCAGGGGTTCCTCATTTGAATGGTGATTCTGGAATTTCATGGTTTAGGCTCTGGCAATTTCATCTGGCAATTTCACATAGCTAATGGCCATTTATAGCTGATCTACCAATAAAAAAATGTTATTTACCTATAAAAATTGGTGATTACCCCAAAAAAGTGGTGATTTACCTATTAAAAATGGTGATTTACCTACTTCGTGGTTTATCATCATGTTTTTCCTTTCATGGCGATTTTTCCGACACATCCATTTCGATCTTTTTCGGGATCCAGAAGCCGCGCCTCAGATGCGGGAAGACTATGAGCATGGCAAAGTGGTGGGGAAGCCAAGCTATTGGATGACATTTTGGGATGATGGCCAGACGAAGGTGAATCATTACCAACACATGGCCTGAAGAAGGATGATTAGCAAGGGTAACTATCCCAAAATAGCATTCTTATCATTATAATCCCAAAATTTCAGGTTGGTGAATGATGATAATTTATCGAGATCTATGTGCTCGAGCCACCAACAGGAGGTTTTCGGGTGCAATGCGGTGTTTAGAACATCATACATCATCCCATTACTAGGGGTATACCCAATTTCATAAACCCCAATGGGGGCTGGTTTATTGGGTTTACCTCCATCAACATGCTCCGCACACTGTGGTTTCTGTGCAAAAATCCCTCGCATCTAGCAGCTTCTTACAAGTTCTATCTACTCAGCACTTGGGCCCTGGTCAAAAAATCCCTAGCTGAATCTAATCATTGAAGTGGGGCTGGCCGGTGACCATCAGTTTTTTCTTCCGCTCTGGTCACTATGTCTGCCCTGAGACCGAAGAAGCTTTGATGACCAGTGGAATCCATGACACCGCAGAAGAGGTTGCTGACATAGCAAGGGCTCGGAAGGGCCGCCCTCGGAGATGGTGAACATCAACATTTTTTTTGCAGAATGGCTTGTGTTGGGATAATCATAAAGCCAATTTTGGTGTCATGTGGTATCAACCCAGTCCGAAATTTCTTTCTAGAACGATGATTTTCCTACAGAAACTGCATGGCATATTTTTCACTTCCATGGTTGTTTCGGAGTCTCCTCGACGTTTCTGCGTAACGTGTGGATGGCGAATCTTGCAGACTCAATCTGAAAAAAGATGCATTTCGGAGAATTGGGGTGAGTTTCCTATCTTGGATTGAGTTTGATGCTCAAAAATTAAGGTTTTTGTTTTTCAGGAGGGGTACACTTCGCACACTTCTATTTTTTTTGAGGTTCAATAAACCTTGGCACAGGATAAGATTCAAGCAGCCGAACGGCGGCATTTCAATCTGATTCTCTTCCAGAAGGCGGGCCCTGGACTTTCACGCCTCACCCTTTGGATTGAGATGTCCAATTGGTGCGTCCATCTACCTGGCAGGTCTTCCTCGGAAACGTGCTGGCATTGTGGCTTCAGAGCTCATTCTTGGTGCGATGCCCCTGACATTTCGGGATTGAGACGCGGTTCTGTCAGATGGTGGTGATGGATGTTGGGTTTTCTGTCAGATGTTCTTTTGTTTATAGCTAATAACGATTAATAACCATTGTTAACCATTATTTTGTCCGAAATATAACGCCTGGGGTTTATCATATATATTTGCTCACGGCAGAGCCATCTCAATCACGTGTCACCAGATCTGACCGGTCTGATCTCTTAAAATGGCAACAGAACCCGGGGTGAAAACCCCATGGCAATCGAAGCTGAAAAAACATGGAACACATTGGAACACCAAAATTTCGGCATATTCGAAACATGTAAATAATTGTAAATACATGTAATGCATCTAGAAATGGTTCAAAAATCCACGGGTGAATCAGCATTCTCCTTTAAGAATGGCACTTTTCTGATATTTTTCCACGGATTTTTGTTCAGGTCATCCCAAAACCACATTCGCCGTGTCTGAGGCGCTGACCTTCCAAGATGGTTACTCTCCGGCCCAGATCAAGGTGGAAAATCGGCGCGGTAGCATTTTGGAATGGCATTTATCTATGGTTTATCTATGGTTAATAGTGGTTTTCATAGGCTATAAACCAACAACAATATGGGAATATGATGGTGATCTGATTGCTGGTTTGGAACATTGGCTTTATGACTTTCCATTCAGTTGGGAATGTATGGGAATGTCATCATCCCAACTGTTACTCACTCCATCATTTTTCAGAGGGCTAGGTCAACCAGCAGAAATATATCCAAATATCATGTGGGATATGTCTGAACAGGATGTAAAATATTCGACTTAGGGAGTCCCGAAGATGTTTCTGTACGTCTTTTCCATGCCCTCCAAGATGCTCCATCTGGGTTGGTCTGAATATTTTGGTATCCCCCAAAATGCTCGTTGAATATTTGGGTATCCCACCATATCCCACCATATAATATATCCTTATAAAATGGTTCCAGATGGTCTTATACTCCCCATGTAAGTCAGTTTAATCCTCTCAAATCCCACTTTCTTTTGTTAACTCCCATTGAATCCAACATGTTTACCATGTTTGATGTTCGGCTGACAATTTCTGTGGCTAAAAAATCCCCACGTTGAATCCATGTCACCCGTTCCGCTTCGCTCAGCTGATCATCAGCATGATCTTCTCGGGGCTTCAAGCGGCGGTACGATGCTGTCGCGTGCGGAGCTCGCAGGGGGTGGAAGCTCCTGGAGGTGGTTACTAACTATATTTCATAGTATTACTTCACTATATACCAGTAGGTGTATATATATACAGTATAACTAACATAGATATATTTCTACTATATAGCATATTACCATAGTGTTAAAACTTACTACAATGTGTAATACTGTGCATATATACGTGTGTGTGTATATATATACATATGTAATGTACCAATATGTCAGTAATGTACATATATACACCTAATAGTAGTAATACGGCCAGGCACTGTGTGTTGCCCGGAAAGTTCAAATGGTGTTTGAGCATTATCCTTCAACATGCTCAAACACCTGCGCAGGACCAGTGTCTTGAGATTTCCCAGACGATGAACCCTAAGCCCTAAACCCTAAAACCCTAAAACCTACAACCCTAAAACCTTAAACCCTAAACCCTAAAACCTAAATCCTGAAAACTTTGAATCCTAAACCAGAAAACACTGCGTATAGCCAGTATTTTCTGCAATCTCTCCTATCATATTCGACAACATGACATCCTCAATGTGAATGTCTGCGCAACATAGTTACGGTATGTTACGGTGTCTGTGGGTAGTACGGCAATACTGATGCTTTGAATGGCATTAGTATGACGTTTAGTGATATACCTAATTTATTATTACTGATGGTTAGTGGTAACCAGTATACGAGCAACCGTCAAGACTCGCGGGTGCTAAGACATGTATTGGTTACTCTATACCTATAAGTAAGAACCTATTATGATTGGTTAGTAGTAGTTTATCATCATCATACCATAGTAGTAATGACAATGGTAAGAAGAGTAATATGATTTGGTTAGTTGTAATGTAGTGATTAAACATAGTACAATTATGATGACAAACAGTTGTATGTTAGTGGTACTTCTGATGATGTAACCGTATATTCCTAATCGTAGTACTGTGGTACCCTCAGTTGGGGGATGGTATATACCACCCATGTGTACTTAAATTTGAGGACGGTCTATTGCGTTTACCACATTAGTCATAATAGCAATAATGATTGATCATGTTAGAAGCACCACAGATTATCATTGACAAATGTACATATATATATATATATATATTACGGATGGATGGATGGACGGATGGATGGCTGGATAGATAGATAGATAGATAGATAGATAGATGGATAGATGGATAGATGGATAGATGGATAGATGGATAGATGGATAGATGGATAGATAGATAGATAGATAGATGGATAGACAGATAGACAGACAGATAGACAGATAGACATATAGAGAGATAGACAGACAGACAGATAGACAGATGGACAGATGGACAGATGGACAGATGGATGTATAAATTTATGAATATCGAATATCATGTATATGTTGGATATGTATCCTCATACTTCTTGCCTCGATCCATCCACTTTTTGCAGACCCAAATCCATGGGTTTCCCAAATCACCCGATTCGTCATCATATTTGCCCTTTCCGGTGGTTATTTGGACTGTATATCCAATTCTTGGTCAAACCCAAATAGTTCTGTTATACATCCCATCATATCCCCATAAAATCCCATTAAATCCCTAACCCTTGATGCTTAGATCATTAAATCCCAGCCAACAATCCCAGCCTTTGCTCGGAAAGTACTGACTTCCAAGGTGTCGAGTCAGACAGGTCTGGCCGGGCTCTGGGTCTCCATTCTTGTGATGTGGGGAGACCTGGGGAAACCTGGGAGACCCATGGGTTTTTTTTCCCAGCTTCGACGGGTTCAACCAAGAAATCTGCATGTCAGAATGGCATCCTGAAAAAACAGGAATGCACCATATGAAAAGAAAGACGTCCGACGATCATCCTGGAAACATTCCGAAACAGTATGTCAACTTCAATCCTGTCATGCAAAACATACATCCATGAAGTACCCATGGGTACCCCTAAATCCAGTGGTTAACCATCATTTTCCCGACAAAAACGGCCATTTGGACTCGTTTCGGGGACCCCCCATTTTCAACACACCCACTTTATGGGGCTTGAGCACTCTCTTCAGAATTTGCAATGGAGAAGTCACAGAGCACCTGAAGTTTGTGATGTGTCATGATCTGGTTGGTAGTTTCAAACATTCTATCTGGTATGATGATCCCAATTGACGAATCGGGAATGTGTTGAAAACACTCAAACCGGTGTTCGATCATGTAGCCATGTAGCTTTCCTTTCATTCATGATCGAGCATGTGGAAAAACAATGAAACACATCTTTTGCTGGATCAACCCTTCCAACGCTGTACAAATAATTCAACACGCCCTGATTTCAGGAGGTAAAGCATCTAGAAATGATGGATTTTCCAACCAACCAGATGGATTTTCCATGAAAAAATCAGAAATGCCGGTGTTTTTTTCGACCCATTGAAGTGGCCAGATCTCCATTGTCCGGTGCTTTCTGAAAAACCATCACTGGTGGTCAAATCCCAGATTTCTTGTTGGTGAATTTCCATTTATGCTGGAGATTATATGTCTGAATTCCCAAATTTATTATGGTTAAAGCATTGATAGATGGTTAAACTCAATTGTTATGATCATTATGGTTAAACTCAATTGTTTGATCATTTTTCGAGGTAACGTCCAATATTTTATGTTTTAATGGTGGCTCAATCCAACTTTGCGTAGGTTCTTCGTGGCATGGTCCTTCCTGAAGGCGTGGGTTTTTATCATGACGGTTAAAAAATCCTGGTGATCATTGAATAATGTCATACCAGATTTCCTAAGAAAGTAAATATACATATATGTATTATATTATATTATATTTTATTTTATTATATTATATTATATTTTATTTTATTATATTTTATTTCATTATATTATATTATATCATATTATATTATATTATATCATATTATATTATATTGTATAGCATATTTATATTATATTATATATATATATATATATTTAGATTAGATTATATTATATTATATTATATTATAATATTATATTATATTATATTATATTATATATAACTACATACATATATATATATATATGTATATTCTATGTTTATGACAATTATTTATCTAGATGATTAGGGGCGAATGTTAAGGACGCCGCCGCGACTTCACTCCAAATGATGGTTTGCATATGAGTGAGGACCCAAAATTGCAGGACTTTCCAGGCTGGTGAATTATCCTTTTTCAGCCAGATTAGTGCAAGTCTTGATATAGAATCGGACCAGAGGTCACGGGGGAATGGGAAAAAAAAATCAGGAATTATTTTGACCCACAAGCTGAATGAAGGGTTCAGCAACCATAGTTGTGGTATGTTGTGCTTATTGTCAAAGCATCTCATAGTCAGGTTCGAAACATTTTAAACCCGCTTCGGACATATATATATATACACAGAATATATATATATATATATTATGTATATATATATATAATATATATACATATATACATATCTACATATATACATATATACATATATACATATATACATATATACATATATACATATATACATATATACATATATACATATATACATATATTATGTATATATACATATATTATGTATATATATGTATATATTATGTATATATATATATATTATGTATATATATAACATTATTTGTATATATATATATATCTATATTATATGTATATATATATATTATACAAATATGTAACCCTCCTAATATGTAACACCTCGGAATGCACTGCGACCTTTTTCGGGTACTATGTCCGCAACTCAGAACTTGCAAGTTGGGGATTTGCATCCTGAGGTCACTCAACTTCGATAGGCCATTTGGGAATGGTAAACATAGCACCTATAAAAATGGTGATGACTGGGGGATGGTTTCTTGTTGTTTTACCAACATTAAATGGTTAGTAAATCCTGGGTCTGGTTAGTCTCATTGGCTAGCAAAACCCCATCGAAACCGGGAAACCTCAAGAGGTTTCATTGGGGGCCGCGGCCCAGCCTCGCAGGTTTATGAGGCTTACCATTGCAAATATCACCTGTCCGGGGCTCAGAGTCGCATCTCACCACTAGAAAAGTCTAAGAGTGATTTGCAAAAGAAGTTCATATAAAATGTTCGACTATGGGTCAACATCAAAAGCATGTCTTGTTTGTTTATCATGATTGTTATTATCATCACTATTATCATCACTATTATCATCACTATTATCATCACTATTATTGTTTATCATCCCTATTAGCATTATTATTGTTATTATCATCACTATATATTGTGGATTTCTCGTCAGACAGAGACGCATCTTTAGCATTGGACCATCCCCTTTTTGGATGCGCGTTGCGTCGTTGAGCGGTTGAGGTGGAACCTGACCACGGGATGTGTCGCAGAGCCCGAGATGGACATCATGCTGGGGAAATGAGCTGGGGTTTTGTCTGAACATGGTGGGAAAAAGACAAAGACCCAAAATTTCATGATTGATATGAGTTGAGTTTCAGTTTTCATCATTTTCCCACTTGGAAACTTGGAATGTTGCATTTTATGGGTGTCGATCCTCCGTTTTCAGACAAAGCCGTCTGGCCGATTGGCGGACTGCAGGGCAGGACCTTGCTGCACCACCATGACCAGGCCAGGTCCTACAGAGCCTAGAAAAGTGTTCTCCAAATTGGTGGGGGTTAGGGTTAAGAACGGTCAACCCACCTGACAGATGAGCCGGGCATGTGGACAATCCGATTGGCACCGGCTATACCCCAGAAAGGTATAGACAGAGTATATTTGCAGTGTGCATCCTAAACCATTCCTAACCATTCCTATGTTTCACAGGTCTTCGGTCTTCAGCTCTTTGACCGGCAACCCTCACCTTCACAGCCTCCGTGAAGCTGACCCCACCGACCAAAATGGGACTGTGGAAGAGGAAAACCACTAGGAATGGTCCAGTTTCGGTGCTTGATCCTGCTGAATCTGAGGTAGACATGATTTAAGACCCCAAAGCTATGGCCTTTTTTAGGGGAGAAGACTAGACATTTTCAGTCCTGGGATGACAGTGGCTGAACTGGGCCAATCTTGAGCCGATCTAAATCAAGATGGGTCAGAGTTGGCAAGCTCCTTGACACATGCATGGTTGAATAATGTTGTATACTTCTGTTGACACGGGATTCACAAACCCTTGGGGATACCCCCCTACGAATTTCATCGACCGACAGGAGCACCTGGGAGGTGGCAAATTCGAACAGCGGTCCTCAAGAAGAAAACATGTTCGGAACACCTCATATTTTGATGGTGATCTGCAGTAAATTCACATAGACCGGGGTTGGAAGATGAGTTTCCACTCAACATCGGTTATTTTCTGGGTATATGATTAATTTACCAGAGGGTACCTTCCGGAATTCCTCTGAAGGCAGAGTTTTTGACCAATTTGGTTAACAAACGCAGGCGGCAGTTTCCGACGGTCAGACGGGTAGATCAGACTCCGGAGCGCGAGCAGCAAATTTTGTGGTTCATGCGATGTCAATGAGATTCCAGCGGCTATCGAGCCCATGCGGATGGGTCATTGGTTTTTTGAAGCCTTTTTCACAGTTGTAGATACCCAAAGATGTCAAGTTTCCACTACTTTTTTCCATGGTTTCTTGGAGTTTCTTGTTTAATATGAACAGGGGATGAGATTACATATCAAAACATGCTGAATTCCAGCACCGTTTTTGGGATGGGAGAAGAAACAGGGTACCGGAAATGACCCACATCCGTATGTAAACTCCATTTTCGTGTCACTGGTGTCACCCTCGTCCAAAAGAGACCAAGTCACACCAACTGAAATCCGAAGGTCATGAAGCATCAGAGCAAAGCATTGGCCATGGTTCAGGAGAGAGCACCCAAATCTTTGGACAACCCCCGCGTCATATTATCAGTACGTACTATTTGGGTTTATTGGATAAAACATACCTACGTATCCCACCATTTTCCATTGTATCCCACCTATTATATCCTATTATGTCTCATTGTATCCCAGTACATCCCCGCATATCCCCATAACATGATTGGTCTTATACCACCTTTGCTTAATGTGTAACTCCCCCATGTTCTAAAAAAACCAACGAAAAACCAGGGATTTTTTGCACCCGCCAAAAGGCCGGCCTTTGGATTTTTTTTCACGGACCTGCACCGGCTTCCAAAGAGAACCCTGTGCCGAGAGGCGAGCGGTATGGCGACCCGAGAGGGCGCGTCAAAATGGGCGAGTTCCACATCATGTGCTGGCTAGGATGCAATTTAGGATATTTAAAGGGGCATGTATATTATATGTATATGGGATGTAATGGGATATTATATTATCATATCATCATATATCTATATATGTTATATAATATGATATAATAGGACCCTGCATTTAACATTTAAGATTGATATCACTGTTTTGATGACATAATTTTGCCATGGCATAATTTTGCTTTGATATTGGCATGAACCAGAGTAGTTAATGACATGAACCAGGATGATCTGCGTTCGGGGTATCCACCTGCAGCTTGAATTCCCGTTGCGCATTGGTGCCCCTGCCGAAGATATTGTTTGTGTTTGCGTCTGGAAAGAGTCGTTTGACAAAACAAGGCAACATGGAGATGGGTCAAAACCCATGATATGTATATATATATATATATGTACGTAGATATACATACACATATACATACACACATATATATATATATAAATAGATACATATCTACGTCATCTATAAATGGGCCATTTTCCATATCTTGCCGGTATTTTAAATGACCAGAGGGTAACTTATGAGGCCATGTTTGAAAAGATGATACAGTATTCACCAGGACCAGGGGAGCCACCGTAAAATGAGCCACGGGCAAAGTAGCTTGGGAAATGTGGAATTTTATATAATGGTTATTAATTTAATGGTTATTAATGGTTAATAACGGTTAGTCGGTTAGTCAATGGTTAATCAATGGCTAATAATAATACCCACGGCTGATGTTTCTTTTTCTTTTTCTTTTGGTATCTAAGAATAAACTTGAAATCCAAAGCTTTTCAATGCTTTTCAGTTTCTTTTGATTGACATTTGTGAATTGCAGAATCCAACTGCAGCTGTTTGAGCTAAGGTATAGTCTTTGTGAATTGGCAGCAGAAAATAGTTCCAAAACACCAGTCTCTTTCTACCAAAAGATTAACAAACCATATAAGCAATGCGAGCACATCGTGTTTCTTCAATGTCTATTCCCCTTTGTTGGCGATAAATCCATGAAACAAGATGCTTGTCGCCCATCAAAGTGTTACAGGTCGTCCTAGTGTGTCAAGCCTAAATGGTCCTACAGTACCGACCGAAAGTTTAACCCGTTGAAGCTTCAAACCTTCGTGCTTTCACCCGTTGAAGCCCGAGGTTTCATTGCTCGTTTCCTCACTCATTTTGGTCGTTTGGGTTTCCCTCCGTTGGATCGCTATGTTTCGTCCTGGCACAGCCAAGGGCCAGCCATGGCTAGCCGCGGGGTTGTGGCTCACCTGTTCAAGGGCTTTCCTCTATTCAGCAGACCATGTCTGACCAAGAGCTAGTTTTGATGTATATGATTTTTATACATTTATTAGTGACATGTTCCACCACTACTTGGTACCAGGACCCATCTTCACTGAGACCCTTCTACTGGCTGGTTGATAAGGGTTCCCAACTTGGCATCTGGGATTAGTCCGCAATCCCAATCAAACATGTTACTTGTATGTCAATTATTTCTACCAGAAACCGACATCTGTGCGCCAATCCCAAAACGGGTTTGCCCGAAAATGTTGGGTACCAATCCATGTACCTAATCCCCTATCCGATCCCCTGGTTTATCATCTCCCAAACTATCATCATTAAGATGGCTATGTCATGATATAAATACACCATTTCTGGACAAAGCCACGCTATCATAATATGTATATATATATATATGTTCATACACATGTGTATATCCCATTTTGTTCCCACTATATTCCCATTATATTCAAATTATATTTACTGTATATTTGCATGAACCCCATAAGAATCCCATAAGAACTCACATGAAATCACTATTCTTGTTGATGAAATTCCATTATATATGCATTTTTTAAAAATGATATTCCCATTAGAATCATAATTGTAGTTATTGTAGTTGAAACAAACGCATTCCCATTATTATTCCTATGATTTTCCCATGATATATCCCACGCATGTTTCCACATGTGCTCGGTTTGAACTCCACAGATACCATCTGGTTATTTAGCATAGCCATGGAAAGATCCACCATTTTTAAGAACGGTACAGTAAACCCAGGTAAACCATCTATTTCGATTAGGGCCATCTATATATACCACGGCTATGTTAGTCATAACCAGAGGGTATATCCCACGCATGTTTCAACATGTGCTCGGTTTGAAGAGTTCACATCTCAGGGGTCCCCGGGCGCCCTGCGGCGCCTTTTCTTGGTGACTTCCCCGGGCTTGGAACGGAGCAGCTGGACGGCAGCTGTCACGATGGGGAGGGCGGCTTAAGCATCAAACGTGGGGATTGGCAATGGAACAAACATCTGATCTAAATGCAGGTTTAGAGCTGGGAAAATCAAGGAACTTAAATGATTTAAGTGGTGGATTCGTAGCTTGCAAGCCAAAGCACAAACTAATGATTGTCAATCGATATTCATAATTATTGATAGAAAAAGATTATGATTATTGATACTATTGATCGATAATGATCATTTAACAATGATGTCAATAATCCTGGTTTATCGAATATTGATGAATTTTATAATGATAATGATTCACGATTTATTGCTTGGGGGATTGAAGCAAGTTGATGTCCCAATCCTTTCTTAACGATGGTTTTTTAGGGCTACAGTACTTAGACTTACAATTTGTTGAGAAAATTTATGAATTGTGGAGGCTTGTGCATCCTGGTTGGTGCTCGAAAACCTTAATGATCTATTTTTGAACCATTTGAGATGATCATCACATATAAATCAACCAATATTCGGGATGGGAAGTTTGATGGATGGATGAGGTGGTATGATTCAATATGATTCAATACACAGGGCCCTGGGGGTCTACCTGTGATTTTTTCACCGCCCATCAGGGGTAGTTGCCTAAACCATGTTGTACCCTCTGGTAAACTAACATAGCTATGGAAAATCACCCTTTTTCATGTGAAAATCCACTATTAATGGTCATTATCAATAGCTACGTTAAATTACCAGAGGGTATATATTTCTATTTTTATTTCATTCTATCATGCTGTACAGCAGCAATGATGGACATGCTAGCAAGAAATTATAAGAAATTGATACCAAAAAACATCCCACAACTATGGATGTTGTTGCCGAGCTCATCCAAGCTTGACTCTGCTGAGGCACCAACTGCACCATGGGAATCAAACCGATTATCTAGATATTAAGCAATGGGCATCGAATCTATACAGATCAAAGATAGGTCTCCAACCAGTCAGCTTCCCTTGCCACTCGTGCTGCTTGCGCTCTTGGCATCTTCCAGTTGCGTCGAATCCCTGGTCGCATGCCATGTTGGCGGAGTCAATCCTGAAGCATGTGGCCACTGCGGCAAATCTCCGCGACAAAGCACATCTGCGTGGCAGCTGCCAGAAATTCTGCAAGGCCGCTGGGCCAAATGGGGGAAGAAAGCAACCAGGGTTCCCTCACAGATCAGTGGTTGATGGGTTGCATTATGTTTCTACTTCCGCCACTAGACCCCCCAAACATCCCACAACCGCATGGGTAAACACCAAAAATTGCCAATTCTGGTCCATCTTTGGATCGCATACCAGACCCGTTGAATGCCCATGGCACATCCTTGCCCTACTAGATCAGGTCATCGACAATCTACTCACCTTAGACCTTTTGGCTGCGTCGTTGAAAGACCTTTGCCCGGCCGGAGATGTTGAAGACTGTGGCCAGGAACCGTGGAACCCCACACGTCGCAGTGTCATGTCGGGCATCTTTGATGCGGAGGAAGACTTGGCCGAATGGCTGGGTGAGCTGCTTCCGATCCAAGGCCTGCTACGATTTGAAGCTCAGACCTTGTCGCGACTGCTGCATGGCAAATTATATTCCGGTAAGCGAACCCTTGGCAGCAGGAAAAGTCATGGGATATTTTCACTGAGATATGACTTGGTGTGACTGGGCATTTTCGGTTGACAACTTTGGTTACTGGAGGGTACCTACTCTTTTCTGAGTGTAGAGACCGGAAATCACCCGCACCCCGCAATCTTGGATGGGTCTCTATGTATTTGATTGAATATTCGCATTCAATGCTGGGTCTTATCAGTTTGCATTGATTTGATGGCCCATTGGGGTTCAAGCTGCAAGTTTTTTGTATTCTCCGTCATTATTTTGGATGTGTAATCCTATTGCTTGCAGGTACTTCACCATCCCAAGGATTTCCTATGGACCTGTTGATGGTTTTGGTTGTCGCTGCATCAAGAGGTGGCCATAGTTGGGATATATTGGGATAATATGGGATTATTATATATTATTATATATATAATATTTATATGATATGTCAATACATATGACCAGAGTTCATTGCCACTGATGGGCATCCACATCAATGAGCAAGCGCTTGTTTCCCAAACAATTTTGAGGAATGACATTTTGTAAGCCGGGGATCCCAGTAGCCAACCAGGATACACCAATCCACAATAAGTTCGAACACTACACCGTTGTCAGTGATCATATATGACAATCCTAATTCTCAATGGATTTTTGCAGATATGTGCATACCAACATCCCCCCATGTTTGTAGGTCACACCTTTTTTTTTCTTACCGCAAAAAACTTTCCCCTTTCTGTTGCTGGTCGAGTCGCCAGCTCAGGTTGACCTTCAAGATCACACAACACCGAGCCGATGACGTGGGCAGTTGCAACCTGACTGTGGAAGAGATGCCTGTGATGACCTCGCCTGCAGAAGTGGATCAGTTCTGGAACCAGGTCCGGGATCACCTCGATGGATGATGAGCACTTTCGTTCTCTCCGAAATGGAAGGATATCATGCGTATGATTTTCATATACTATAATAATATATCAAAGTCTATAGTCCATAACATCTCCGTATCAATCAATGTACTGTTAACATCTCAAACATGCCAACTTTGGTTGAGAATCACCAGCTGCTCTCAGTTCAGGTCAGATCTGATGCGCCTGCAGACAGAAGACCCGAGCTTCGAGGGACGCAGTGGCTGATGCGTGCCATGGACGGAAAGGTCAGTTGAGGTCTGGTGATGTCTGGTGGTTTCCACTCTTTTTTTTCTGATTTCGGAATACCACGGGACTCAATGCGACAAGTTGGTGATTTCAATCCATCCCAAGAATATGAAAAAAGTATAAGTCCCATTGAGTCCCGTGGTATTCCGAAATCCCAAAAAAAACAAAAGTGGAAACCATGTCGCCTATGATTTTTGGATCTAGTTCTTTACTATCTATCAATTTTGCACACCCCATGACCACCACGTGACTCTGTCAATGAAACCTGAAGAGCGCAGGTATGAAGAATTCTTATGGCATATCAAGTCCCATCCAACCGTCCGGTGGATGATTGTTCCTTTTCAACCTCCACCAGAGGCATTTTGGTGAAGCATTTCGACTTTATTTTCCTGCGTGCCCGCATGTCCTGCGAAGTCTACCGGGAAGGCACCGTTGCAGGGATGGAGTTCGCACAGATCTTCTACCAACAGAAAGGCCGCTGAGGCCGCTGTTGCTGACACCCGACCGCACCAGAGGGCGATTGAAGGGGAAGGTGTGCGAGATCCGCGAAGGAGTCCCTGCAGCTGTGCAAGGGGAAATTCTACGGCCAAGTTCTGGAAGGTCGAGTTGTATGGACGTACCGTGACCGTCACGACCTTTTTAGCGCCCCAAAGCTTTCGGAAAAAGTGGCGAGAAGGGAAACTGCGGTGAGTGTTCAGCTGGATATGCCATGGAATTTTCTGTGTCAACACTGATAGCATCACCTGAAGTTCTTGGAAAGGAACTGCACTTTGGTTTGGCTTTGCAGTGGGACCTAGCAATTTGAACGTGTTCCCATTGAGCCAATTTGTGAGGTCAATCGGTTTGAGGAATGCCTTGTGTGCTGCAACAAACATGTTGACACCCAGAACGCAGATGATCATTTATACATATATTACATACGCATTCGCTTCTGACAGAAACGAGACCCAAATGGGTATTCTTCACTGGTTCCACAAGGACGATGCTTCCAATCGGAAAAGTATACCCTCTGGTAAACGTTAACATAACTATGGAAAGATCCACCATCTAATTTTCATGGGAAAAGTCACGACATTTCGACTGGGCCATTTTCAATAGCTAGCTATGTCAGCCATTACCAGAGGGTAAATCACCATCCAATCCATATGAAAAATGGTGATTTTCCCATTAAAAATGGTGATTTTCCCCATAAAAAATGGTGATTTTCCCCATAAAAAATGGTGGATTTTCCCAATTTTTCGCATGGATCCGAAGGCTTGGAGCGTGAACTCCAACTCTTGGGCGTCCCGGGGCAATTTGAAACGCTACATGGAGGTGCCAACCGGGAGGATTCCTGGTTCGAACTGGGAAGTGGATTTCTAGGATACGCTGTAGATTAGTGTATGGATATATATATATATGTGATCAATATAGGGTTGTGAGTGATTTCAGTTGCCAGCTTGAAGTCACAACAGGTTTTAGGAAGCTTTAGGGCTATTTGGAGTCTCGTACTTGTGCAAGGGACCACAACGGAGCTGCGCAAGATTTGAGGATCCACTGTGTTTGTTTGGAACAGGCCCACTAGCCTTATTTTTACAGAACAGGGGACTGTGGGAGTGCTGGTGACATCTTCATTTGGATGCTTTTTTGTGGCAGAGACAGTAGGCATGATGATGTTTATGAAGAATTTGCACCAACAACTTACTGTAAAACTAACAAGAAAGCGCACTCCCACGGTCCCCCGCTCTCCAGATTAACTCACCATCCACACATGATGCATGGCGTTGCTATCAGTTGACCATGGGACTAACGATAGGTCCAACATCGTCCAGAAACTACCTTCTCTTTTTTGGACATCCAGAGTTTGGAATGTTGACATCCCATCAAATTCCATCAAAATCCCACTAATTTCCCGTTATAGAATCCCATCAAATCCAATCAAATCCCATTAAACCCCATTAAACCCCATTAAATCCAATCAAATACTTCTTGTTTTTTCATGAGATCCCCTGAAATCCCATGGAGTTTGGATCCCCAGCCCCTTCCAACGGCTTCCGTAGGCGTGGCAGTGCACGGCTTGGCCGAGACCATGTGGCGCTGCACGCTGCAGAGCCGCCTGGCGGAGCTGGTCCTGCTGCGCCTGGGGGACCCGTTCCACGCGCCCGACGTGTCGCCTTGCTGAAACGCGGAGGGGACGGTTGGACGGTTGGAGAGTTGGGTCCGGTTGGGTGTTTGTTTGTGAAATTTCATGTTTTTTTTTGTGCATCACGGATAGAGAATGATAGAGATATTGAATTGGATTTAAATGGGATACCATCAACCATGATCAATGGGTATTTTATGGGGATTTAAGCATTGTTTAACAGTATTTATAGTTTCACTATGTCTGTCTAATAGCGTTGAACGAAAACAGATGGCGATATGATTTGAGAAATTTGATAAGTAGTATATCATATATCTGATGATTATTAACACTTTAATGGGCATCACGAGATCATACTGGGGATATAGTCCAGGATTATTGAATGGAGAGAGTTGGTTGGAGGAAGATCTATTGGGCCAGTATGGATATGGTGCAAGATACTCTACAGTAAGTATGTTACACATATACTATATATTATATATCGTATATGCAATTATGTTTTGTATACATGGTAACCTGGTAGTCCATCACCATTTTGGAAAGTAGTTGGTGTGATTGGTGTTCATTGTACTAGTTGAATCTAGTTGACATGTTGTATGCTGGAACTTCACCTTGAACAACATTGGCTTTTCAACCCACAAAGCGAGACTCGCGGCGATCTATCCACAACTGATTTGTGGGGCATAGCAACCTCTCCATATGGATGGTGATTGGAGCGATCACGCCATGGAAACAAAAACTTTGAAATTTGTCTTGGAGGTAGCAGACAAAACCCAACATCGCCACATGGATGGGGAACATGATGTTTACTCTCTAGTGAATTAAGATAGACCCTGCCAAATAGGGGTTTGGAAGATTAGTTTCCACTAAAAACTGTCCATTTTCAGGGTTTATGTTAATTTATTGGAGAGCAAATCATATGATATTCGTTTTTCTTTTTCCTTCCCAGCCATGATCACCAAGCGTTCAACAACTCAGTCACTGGAGGACCGAGGGCCTCGTTATTCTCGGCACCAAGGCGTTCTTTGGATGCTGGTTTGCAAAGACTGCCGTGGCATCACTATTTGCGCCTGGCACCTTGACGATGATGATGATGATGATGATGATGATGATGAGACGACGGCGATGATTTCCGTTCTCATTTTTGACAATTCATGGGTGGCATTATTGGCATTACATTTCCAATGAATTCGCAATATATTTTATTGTGGTGATCTTGATGCTAGTGGCAATGCTGATTGTTTTTGTACGTGGGAGGCCCTGGCCTATCGAAGAAGTCACTCCTGGCGAGTCGTGTCCAATTTGTAGGATCTGGTATGTTCATTCAACTTGCCAATTTGGTAGGAAAAACCATAGGAAAACCATAGGAAAATGGTGGTTTAATGGGATTTAATGGGATTTTTCATGGGATATACCCTCTGGTTCTGTCTAACAGTTTGCCATGCTGATGGCCCTAATTGCAAAGGTGTGTTAACAAAAACCCTCAGCCGACCTGCCAAGGGAGCTATGACGCCCATCATCAAAGTTTCATCGGAAACTTGGACGTGTCCCCTAAGATAGAGAATGATGTGGATGGTGAATATCATGAATCAAGATTACAACACACTTTTCTTTGTGCTGGAAAGGGGTGGATGTAGAGTCTGCTTCGAGTAATCAAGATGATCCAAATCAACGCAATCCGCATAAGTCGGCCTCGGCAGTGACCATCAGCACCTGACGTTTGTTTGGATCTATTCATACTGCGGAATATACCCACCCATCTCATAACCATCTGCCTCGACAGTGATTCAGATGCCATTTGCTTCCCGCTTAGGGGATCATCCCAATTGGTTAGCAACCATACTCTGACCATACTTATAGCATCTTGTAACTCACATAATACCACGTAATATGGATATATGATATATGGTATATTTAATATATTTCTTCAAAAGAAATCAAAAGAACATATACTTAGTAACTTGGCAGAAGCCACGACACGGGGACCTCACCAGAGTTTTAAGCCAATTCCTTTCTCCCTGAAGGTCATGCTTCGCCGTTTTCAGGAGAAGTCAAGGCTGTATCATACCAAACTCATCGAGGAGCGTGTGGCAGACTCCATCCGCGCCGCTGCCAATCTCCAGGAGCAGGTGCAGGATTTCAACTGCCAGGGGGAGGCCAAGCATCATGCGGGGATCATGGGAACAATATCATGTGGCTTTGAATATTGTTGCAGATAAAGATATTAAAGATGACAAAGTATATAACTGAACCAACAACTCATTGGATCATCCCAAATCAACTATCCCATTTCATCATCGTCGTCGTCGTCGTCGTCCTCGTCCTTCTCCTTCTCCTCCTCCTCCTCATCGTCCTCATCGTCCTCATCATCCTCTTCATCATCATCATCATCATCATCATGATTTAATTTATATTCATATATAATACATAAAATACATATCATATAATATCATATATACATATATTATTATTGTTATTATTATTCTGGGTTCATCGGAGCTGGGGAACTACCACGGATCTGGTCTACGATTATGACGCAACATGCTGCATTTTACTGGAAACAAACAAATTATTGGAGAAAAAAATAAAAAATAAAAAACAACAGAATAACAAGACACAAAAATACAAACCGAAAAAAAACAGAAAGGATCAAATTGCACCAGAGCGCTTTGTTTTTGTTTCTTTTTTGTTTCTTTTTTGTTTCTTTGTTTTTATTTTTCTCGTGAGACTCCGGAATCCCAAATCTGCATTTTTCCTTGGAAAAAATCGAACAACAAACAAAAAGAAACAACACAGAAACAAATTGCGGCAGGGTGCTTTGCATATTCGTGTTTTGTTTCTGTTTGGTAAGCACTCTGTCGCAATTAGCTTCCTTTTGATTATTTTTTGATATTTTTTGTTCTTTTATGTTTTTTTTTCCAAGGAAAGATGCAGATTTGGGATTCCGGAATCTCCAGAGGGGAAAAAACAAAAAAGAAACAAATACAAAGCAGTCTGGCGCCCTTTGTTTCTTTTTTGTTTCTTTTTTGCTTCTTCAATTTGTATTCGAGTCGCTTCGCGACGAGAACCGCTCGCAACCAGAGAATCGGATAGACAGGAAAGGAGCGGGCCTACAGTACTTGGCCCAACCAAAGCTATTTGGCCCAACCAAAGCCGACTGGGGTCAAACTTGGCCATCCTTGGTCCTAAGTTGGGCCGAACAGGACCGAACTTGGGCCCAACTTGGGCACAACTTGCGCCGAACTCGGGCCAGTTGGCTCCAACTTATTGAGCCCAACTTGAGCCCAACTGGGGTCCAAGATGGCGCAACTTGGGGATTTTTCTCTGGTTTGTTCATTTTTTTATCGTAAAAATATGTCAAACAATATATATATATACATATACATATATATACACATATAATATATATATATTAATTAAATCATATTAAATCTACGATTGTTTCTTGGCGCCCAATATTGTCCAATCATCATGTTTGCGTCATCATCATGTTGGTTTGCAACTTCCATGTTTGCTGGCTTCCCCCCATTTTTGCTTGTGAACTTCGATGTTGTTTAACCTCTGGGCATTTTTTTTCGAGTTTCCATGCGTCTTTCTGGTCGGACCGCCTGCTCAGGAGGTGGCAAGCCCATCTGGAGCGGCAGAGTTGCCAGAAGTGCGGTTGAGATTGCGACACAACGAAGCGCAGGTGCGACACAACGGGGTAGTTGGATTTGCATCCCAGCTAGGAAGTGAGTGGTAAATCAGTGAATGCCGCGTATCCCCAGTTAGAATCATGGGACACACATCCAAAAGTAGCTGGGTGATGCCCAGGAGATTAGCCATGGAAGACCGGGGTGGTTGGGGGATACTCCACAGCCGCCCTGGCCACTGGGCGGATTCATGAATATGAATTCATAAAAGCACCGTGATGTTTGCGGTTTGCCGACTCGTGAACCATGGTGAACCGGCAATCTGTAGAAATTCAGATCTTTGGATGAAAACCAGTCTGTTGAGACCCCTGTTGCTGCAACTATTGCGCCACTGGCTTATACCCACTGTATCCTCTTGCACCAATCATCCACGCGAGAGATATTCCAGTGCCAGTCCGCATTCTTCAGGATGTTCTCCCACTAATTTCCTTTCATCGCTGGAGGATCTCTGCTTAAGTTGAGTCCCCTCTGATAATTCAAGATAGCTATGCAAAATGGCCCATTTATGGATGATTTGCCTATTCAAAAATGGTGTTTTTCCATAGTTATGTTAACCTAAATTACCAGAGGGTAACAACCTCGTCACTATAGGGCTATATCTGTACATATGATGTGAACTATTATTCGTTATACCAAAGTGCGGATAGATTTTATTACCGTACCTGCTATGGCTCAAATTATATTAACCCCCCATGTTGTTACAGCTGATGATTCCCATTTGTAGGTCATGTTTCCCCCCTTTATCATCGAACCAACTCCGGGAATTTCTCCCATGGATTTCCCAGCTCCATCGTCCTCCAGGTCAGTGTGGCTGCTTCCGGGCTGCTCCACAAGCGCGGCGCGAGGAAGGCGGAACTTTTGGAACACGCCCGAAATGGCGAATCATACATGGTAAGAATGATGTTCAGGATCAATTATGACAATGTACATGTTAGTAAAGCAAGAATTGCAATGTTAGTCAAAGAATAGTGACAATATACGACAATTATGTGATGTTCTCTGTTGATAAGAATGACGATGTTAGTAAAACACTAGCAAATCATCCCCACATTTTCCATAAACGGGTGGTGTGCCAATAACCAAAATATGGGTGGTTTATGACTGCTTTACTAACATATTGTGCGATGTTAATCATCCCTAGAGGACCAATGTATTGGGGATGATATCGACACCACAAGCTGTGTAAATGGAGAATCTATTGAAGTATGATATCCATCAATGGGGGTACTTCCAAAAATGGATGGTTTATAATGGAAATTCCATTTGTACATGGATGATTTAGGGGTACATATATGTATATATATATATATAAAAATAAAAGATATAATATATATATATATCTGGGTAAATTACAACGACCTCACTGTTCTCCCTCACTGGAAATGATGGTTTTTATAGGGACATCATCCCCTTAGCTGGCCGAACTATTCAGGTTAGTGACATATTATAATTTACCCAGATCAATGGTGTGGCATCTTTGTAGGCCCCAAGGCACAGCCGCACAGCCATCCCTTTTGCATATAGTTTTTTCGACTATAGTACACCCAGCCAGTTGGCACTGGGGTATATATCGAATCAATGGTGTTTTGCGTCTTTTCTTCAAGATCGTACATAGATGTGCATAGGCAGTCCATTGAAATGTCCTGGAACATCTGCCGTCTACTACTTGAGACTTTGCCAGATCTAATTTACCCTTTAACATTCGCGAATCATTTTATTATAGATCATTGTGTAATATTATCATATGCACATTATATATAATATCATGGACGAAATACTGTCTTATTGGTATCATGGTGAACATATAGTAATTATTATTATCATTATTATTATGATATTACTATTACGTTATTATTTTATTACCATTGAAGTATTTTCTACAATTGTATTATTATAGTATCAGTATATTATAGTAATATCTCAAAATATTCTTATACATATATTACATTATTTTACTTTTTTTTGCATTATATTACATTATATTACTACTATTATATACATCTATCATATATTACATTATATAAATATAGTATACCTATATAGATAAAAAATCTTAACCAATATATGTAATATTATATTACTACTATTTTTCTGACCATTTTTCTGACCATTTTGTATCTACATCTGGCGATGTAAATTTTATCATGGAGGCCATTGGAGATGCATCCATGCGGGAGACCTACGCAGCAGCCTGCGTGGCCTTCAAGCACGGCACGGCCATGCGAACAACGTGATGGTAGATGAAAACAACTAAAATTATGAATAATAATAGTAATATAGTAGTAATTATAGATGGAACTATTGTTGATGGAACTATTGTTGATATTGTTGATGGAACTATTGTTGATATATATATATATAATTGATATGGAACTATAGATGGAACTAGCATCATACTACATCTAGATGGTAGATGTAACAATATAATGCCCTATAGTAGATGGATAGTTGTTGATGGAACTATTGATTATTGTTGATATATATCATTGATATGGAACTATTGTTGATTGATGATGCTTTTTGATGATAGATGGAACTAGCCCAGTTTTTCTCGATAGTTTTTGATTGCAGGGATAGTTCCATTTCCATCTACGATCCAAAGATGGGAATGATACGATCTGGTCATTGGTGACTGCTATTTAGTATTTGTTGTGGGCCCATTGGTAGATGCTATTTTACCTGGATTTGACCCGCTGAATTATCATTTTATGGATGGATGTTCCCTCTGGTGATTGGTTACACAACTATGAAGACTCACCACGTCGAATAGGTAATTCATGGAACTACCCTCTGGTTATTTAACATAGCCATGGAAAATGGCCCATAAAAAAATGGGGAAAGGGGGAAACTAGGACAGGACAGGTTGGAGGTTAGGTGGGAGGCTGTTATGTTTTTGTTCAATGTTGTAAATCTAGATGTTTGACTGTTTCTTTTTGATAATTTTGCTAAATGTTTCGTTGAGGTTGTTGTGATAATGTTTGGTTTGGATGAGGGTAGGTTTTGTTGAGGGTGTTTTGCCTGTTATGTTTTTATGTTG
>Ga0126342_10003835_pt1:10000-25213 | contig 25213 bp, 18 predicted proteins | sample Cyp1metagenome_FD_92528 | JGI IMG/M metagenome (GOLD analysis project Ga0126342, IMG submission 92528) | Coral microbial communities from Lord Howe Island, Old Settlement Bay, Australia - Cyphastrea 1 metagenome | ecosystem: Host-associated > Invertebrates > Cnidaria > Coral ... | reverse complement strand
CCAAATCAGATCAATACAAAAAGATCAGTTTGCAATTGATTTTTTCAATAGGAACCATGAAAATCAATATCAATAAGAAATTGTCTGATCTTATTGATTACAATCAATATCCGATGCTCAGGGCATCATATTTCCCATATAGTTAGCATAATAATATAAGACTTTTTTCCCCCATATATAGTATAATGCCTTTTAGATATTTATTTTACTCAAATAGCATATGTTCGAATATCTTTGGGATACGGCGCAGATCCCCATCATGCCGCAGAGCCCAGGTCACACAGCACAGGTGTTGTGCAGCTTCAGTGAGCTCTTGTCGCGCACGGACCGGCGCACAGGTGCACGGTGCACCGGTTAGATCCGCCTCGGCCGAGAACCGTGGGACAATGTGGTGAAGACAAGAAATAGAATGGCTGATATGATGACTCATATAGTTGGGATAATGAATCTATGTGTTGAAGGAATTTAATGTGGTGAACGCAAGGTGAATCATGCCCAGACAATTTCATCATGCAGATGCTTTGCAGGCCTTAAACAATATGTATATAATTACTAGCCAAAACAGATATGTTTGTTTGGTTCTTGAGTTTGGAACTTGACCGGAGCTCATATAGGAATTATGTTTGCATGTCGCTTACCAAAGGGAGCGTTGGGGGGCAACCAAGAACAGGCAAAGAACATCAAAGACCCTAATGACTACCCTCGCGGAGGAGGTTGATACCCACACTTCGGTTTGTTTTGAAAATAGGATACTCCTAGCAGTGGTTTTCCTGATAGTCTATGACCCAGGCATACAGGACTGTCAGCCCTGGAGTAAACGAGCAGCCCATTTGAATGGCAGGTGTTGAATTTGGGGTGTGGGCTCCGTATTCTCTTTGTTATGAAGGGATGAACACTCACCAGGGATTTGAAAGTAAGGAGCTCCCTTGTCCTGGGTTGACAATATTATAAGGTCAAGTTGAATTGACTTGTTGTTTTTTTAAGTGAATGTTTATGGCTGCAGTAACAACTAATATGTATCACTGTTCTTTTTGCATCAATCACTTTGTTTATGCATGAGATTATCGCACATGTTCATTACCAACTCATGATCTATTCTTATTGGTAATGTTATATAAATATACATATATATATATACATATTCACACTTCACACCAAACGGTAAATTTATAAACATATTGATTGTTTGGATCCTTGTTGAACAATTTTCCAATTATATATATCTTATGCACTTTTGTTTCGCAGCTTTCCAGTCCAGTGTAGAGCCCCAGGATTCCAAATCACAAACTCAACCCCCCCGGTTCATCATTGGTTGATACAGCAAACGTTCCATTTGTTTTGTTTGTTGGGGTTCCACTTAGAAGGGGATTATTGATTTAATCATAATCATTTTTTCATCATTTCTCATACGTCTATAATATTTCCACGTTAGATCCATCAGCTGCAGCAGTTGGGTCAATACATCCACCAAAATCCTTGATTTAGCCCTGGAATTGTTCATTTTGGGCTCCTAGTGGGGTGAATTGAAAGCAACTCCGATGATGTATTTGCTCTTGTTCATACAATATTTCAAAGATTGTTGTGTGTTTCCTTTATTTTCCATCTATCAATTTTTCCATATCAATTTGATAGAAATAGTCAGTAGTAAGTAGTAAGTAATAACATCATTTGAAAAGAACATACAGTACATAGTCCCATTCGCCATTGGTTGAATAATATCATTTGCAACCTTAAGCCAGTTGATAGCTTTATCAGGCTTTATCAATCTTTATCATCAATCCATATCAATCCTGCCACCCTCCATTTCTCCAACATCTCCAAGATCTGCAAAGCCAGGCGTAGTGCTCGGCTCCAATCCCTCTCAGCTGGCTGCGGGTGACGCTGCCGTGGTGCGCTTGAAGCCGCTCTCCACGCCACTCTGTGTGGAGGCCTTTGAGGTGCCCCGGGGCCGGCGCCAACTGGGCCCCTCCAGCCCCTTCAAGGTGCAGTCGGACTTTAACATGGCTATAAAGGGCTATAACTTGGGATATACCATGATATGATATATCTCCTATAACTATGGCTGAAGCCCATGGCTGAGAAGTTCCGGTGGCTTGGTTTTCCGTGTTGAAATGAAGAGCAAGTTGAATTAAGCTAGTTGTTTTTTTGGGGGTTGGAGTGGTAAGGAAATTATCCAAGATTGACTATGCCCAAAGGTTCCCCCGAAACTGAGGTAAGTTTTTTATTCAAATACGGTTTCAGGGTATTATTTTTCAAATCACTACCGCGGCCTTGTCGTTCCAGGAATACCCTGCCCTTGGCCGTTTTTCGGTGCACGACCAGAAGATCACAGTGGCGGTTGGAGTGATCCAAAAGGCGGGGTTGAGATATTGCTATCTTCCAGTTTTGAACCAGAAACTTTCCCGGATAATGGCGGAGCGTGACGCCAGGTGGATCAGTTGGCTCCTTGGACACGAGCACCTCGTGTCTTGAGGTCCAGCCGCTGGCTCAAGTGGTTCATGGTTCAATGGGAAGAATATTTGCCACATGCTTATATCATCTTACAATAATTATATCGAGAGTTTTGCTTTGTGAATTTCAGTTCAGTAGATGTATGTGGGCCCAAGATCTGAAGATGAAAGCAGGACAATGAGCTCCTAAGAATGTGTTTTTCTCCAGATTTACAAGCCAGCTCGATGAAACATATTGGATGTTGAATATGGACTTGTTTATTTTGCCTTGAATTGGTTGCTTGAAGCGGTGACTCCCTAAGGCGCTCCCAAAGCGCGAGCCTTGAAACCGAGCAAAGCTCGTGACCGAGCGAAGCTCATGGATTCCGGGGAGGAGCAGGCGCCCAAGATAGCAAAATTTGGCAGATAGCAAAGACATGCAAAGACAGTTTGGGAAGATGTTCAAGATGTTTCATGTCTCAAGTCATCGAAGATGTAACATGATATATATAACTGAAGAAGGACAAGGCGATTCGTAGCCAAATGACTGGTCAATTGGATTCAAGCAGGCAGTTGCGCATATCTGCAGTGTGCAGTGAGCTTCCATTCTACCATTTTCTGGGCGCGGGAAACTTCCAACGGAAGGTCCCTATTTGTCGATGTGATTTTCTGAGGCATGTCTCTTTGCTATTTTGCCTTAGGGAACAAGAAGTCAACATCAATCAGCAATTTTGGGATATGTTTGGATGTTCGGTAGACCGAAGAAATCAGGAAAGTTCAATATTCTTGGAAGCACCCTAACCCGATTCCGTCCACAATCTCCAAACAACCAGAAGCAACCACTTAAATTCGTGCTCGTTGAAGATGAGATATCGTGGGTTTCAGCCGCAAATGTTCCCACATCAAGATCTTTTTGCTCATTCCGAAATTCCAGTATTTTTCCCACATTTTTCCCGGGCAGAACGCCAGGAGCCAGCCATGCCCCATGGCTCTGCCAGCCCTCCTTCCGCTCCGCTGGGAGCCACCTGGCAGGCCTGGAAGGCGTGCTAACCCGGACCTTCCCATTGGATCACGTAGAGGTTTCCCAAGATGGACCCCCAAATTATCCATTTATATCATTTATAGATTGATTTTCCATTACAAACCATCCAGCTATTGGGGTACCATCATTTTAGGAAACCATCATGTGTTGTTTTTATGTTTTGGTAGTTGCCTGGGCAGTGGGTTCTGGAGTGTCAGACCCCTGTGCTGACTTTCTGGAGCCTAGGGCTGCTGAGCCGGGCTGATTTGACCATGGGAGAATTTATCATTTGATTTTATCTATAAAATGTGGTTTCAGATGGGGATGGTATAATGATACTTCAAGAAATATGACAATGAGATACAATGAGGGTTTTGATGGTTTATATGACCAACACTTGGGATTTAACTGCTTATATATGGGTTTGCCAGAAAATGTTTGGATATGTTTGGATAAAATTGTGATTTCCATACGCCATCCCAGACCACTGAACATAATGAAATGGATCAGCGAAGAGGTACATCAGTCGGGCGAGTTGTCAACGCAGGAAAACCCAATAAACAACCTCCAAGTGGGGATGGTTTTACAACCAATCAATGTATAGTAGTAAAATTGAAGATGGTTTAGCATTGGGTTTGCCACATTTAATTTATGACAATGCTGGATGTAGATTTGGATGGCATACGTAAATACATATCGATTTTGAAGCAATGACTTTGGGGATATCTCAGGTGTATTTGAGGGATGCAATCCCATCGGTACGTGGAAATAGCACAATCACAATGCTCACATGGGAAGATCAACAAATGGCTGTGGATGAAATTATTTTGACAAAATCTACTGTAAATGGAAAGGGTTAATACTAAAAGTCATCAACGGTTTGTGTTCCAGAATTGGTATATGAAAAATGCAGTAATCACCTAGGACACCCCTATATGTGGAGTTCAACAACAAGGATTTCCGCTTTTTTTCCCAGAAATCAGTCCACATTCCCAGACATTTGTTAGCTAGCTTCCATTTCTTGGTAGCTAAACCATGTGAATTCTTTTTGTTTGGTTTACAGTAAATCCTTATTCTTGGTTGTCAAATCATGTTGAACTTCTTTTTGGTATATAGTTAAATTGTGTTTTTTGATATATTAATCCGCATTTTTTTGTTGATGAAATCTCAATTTTGGGCTAGCTACAGTACATCATTAACACCTTATGTTTGTTGCTTAAACCATCCCGATTTCAGGCAGCACCTCCCCAGTCTTTGGCAGCAGCGCCACATGGCTACCCCACGCAGGCGAGCGTTTCAGAACTTGGGATCAGATCAGAGGCAGTTTTTTTAATAGTATAGTTAATGTTTCATGAACATGTAGCCCTGTTCCATACATGCATGTGGATTATGGTATGTATATATATATATATGTATGTATGTATGTGTGTGTTTTAACACAGTTACAAGGTGCAGTTATAGCCCTCAACAATTGCAACTGGCTTAGATAACCTCATTTAAGTGATATATAACCTTCGTTACGGGAGTTATAATCACATTTATAGGTGTTAAGGGTCATAACTGTGAGGCCTCCTAGAGCCAAGCTGAATGCTAACCAGGTTAACTACCTTGTATGTATGTAATCTAATGCAATGCTATGTTATGTTATGTTATGTTGTGTATGTACGTGTACACATGTGTGTTAATTGATGGTTGAGTCATGGTTGAGTCAATCATATTTCAGATCTGCTTGTAATGGTAAGCATACGTTCTTTAGCAACCCACAAATAGATATATAAATTTCAAAATCTGGGAAATGTGGAGGAAACACCACCTGCAATGTCCTAGAAACACGTTTCTATTTGTATATATATATATATATATATTTACATTATTATATTATATTATATTGGCCGTGATTATATATATATATATGTGTGTGTGTCCGGGTTTATAATTCAAAGTAACTTTTTAAAAATCTGTAAGAATTAGGATGGTGGTAAATGAAAATGATATAACTCAATGCATTAAGTTGATAGCAATGACCATTGAATTACCCATTTTCATAGTAACTGATACCAATATCAACCAACAGACGTGCCACAGTCAAGAGATACCAATCTATACGTAACATATCAACATATATCAACTTGCAATAGATGTGCCAAGGTTTTGGATACACTGCCCACCATTTCCGTGCCAGTGGATCATATGGGGGATGGTCATCCCATCTTCCAGATGGGTTCATATACTGTACCAATGAAGTTTGGATTTGCAATAGATAATGGTGGGATGACAATAAACCACATGTTTTGACTCACGTATTGATCTGTTACGTGGAAATTCAACAACAAAATATAAGGATTACAGTATATGACGGCATATGTACATATGCAGAAGCAGACATTTGTGCTAAAGAACCAACCTCAGACGAAATGAAACATGTTTTTTTTTGTGTTTGCTATTCTTGAGTAGAACGGCATTTATTTTGCCTACATTTAGAAAACGATCCCAAAGCAACTTTGGTGAAAAAGTCCCAGAAAAGTTGGAAGCGGCAAATTAAGGAAACCTGGATAGGAAGCACCTGACCCTTGACTCGAACTTTCCAGTCCCGTGGCGGTCTCCCTCGCTTCCTTTTGACGGCCTCAGCCCAAAGACGGGTTTCATCATTCATGAGGTCAGGTTAGAGAAGATGCGTCAACAGGACACTCATGAAACCAGCACATGTTGGCCCTGCAAGACCATTTGTAGATGGTTGGATGGAATAGATAGAGAGTAGGTAAGCAGACAGGTAGAAATTGATTGCATTGGCTGGAATGAGTCGTCCCGAGTCTCGATAGGATAGGTTAGAGCTCATTGATATCGCCATTGCTGGCGCTTCAAACATCAAATCAGGGTTTTGGAAGTTCGCGGCTTTGAAAGGTCAAAAGATTAGTAACTAAGTATATAATTAAGATATCATATACTGAGATTGGCAACTCGCAGTTTAGATATTTCAAATTCTCAGTTCGTTTGGAAGACTTTTCTTCCCTAAGGTAACAAGAAGGACCTTAGACTTAGTGGCAGCTCTCTGACCTTCAATCCACCACAGAACCGAAAAAAATCCGAAGAACAAAGTCACATAGAACAACAAGAAGCACATAGAATTAACATAAATCAATATACATAAATCCATCTAATCGTATATACAGAAATCATCCTATAGGTTTCCCAGTTCTGTTTTTCTCGCCTGGCAGACCTTGTCGCCTTTCGCCGCCTTTGGTGCAGTGGCCGCCAGCCAGGCGACCGTGACCGCGGAGCGATGGGATGATTCAAATGTTTGGGGTGGTGGATCCACGAAACAACAGTCATCTTGTCAATGAAAAATCATGGTTTAACCATAGTCAACCAGTGATTCAACCAGAAACAAACGGAAGTATTAAGTATAAGATGTTATTAGTATATGATTGATTCATGTGACTTGCAGTGAATTGGTTTAGAACTAGGCAAGCTGTTGGATTAATGATGGGAAAAAGTACTGCAGCTCCATAAGTTTATATATACTCTGTGCCAATTTGTAACCCGGGGGAGCCACCCATGTTCTATACACCATCAACTAGTGTTTTGGTTCCTTGCATTTGTTCACTCGATTCTGACAAGAAAGGTGACTACTTCCCCTAAATCACCATTTTTATCGGTGGTATAAGCCATCCTCAAGTGATAGTGTTTTTGACATTGTGTTTCTGACTTTAATCAGTTAGAGAGATTGTTGGAGTGCTGTTTCCCAGAACTAGGGTGCCCCAAACCATTGCCTTCCGCAAACGAGTCGTCCAGGGCCTGAAAAACTAATAATTGGCTTCCCTAGTATAGTTGAAACGGCTCTATCAACATTGAGCCATTCTTGGGGATTATGAAGTAAGCCATAATAGGGAAACGTGTCCAACCAAGTATATAGTATTTCATGAGATGGGACAGGGCTGTTCTTCCATGGCTCATGTTGAAACTGGAAAGCTACAGCAGCATAGCCATGACCAGTGAGGTTTGACGGTGTGTTCAAGGATTTTTTTACGGTGTGTTCAAGGATGTTTCACGCGAAATTGCTTGAAACTCACTGGCGAAACATGAACCAAGCACTTACAACCACTTACTGTGCATTTTCATAGCCTCTCAGGCTATCGCATGTGTTACCACCATTTCCAACCCATCATATTGACCTTTGGAATCTACATTTCTTGATGATTTGAAGTCGTTCAGTGGTTCCAATTTGGAGAACGTCAGGCGGCATCGCTACGGTAGACGGTTTGGATTGGGGCCAATGATCGGGGGTAACTCCAATCGCTACAATATCCCAAAACCGCCGTCTCCCTATGTCAGATTGGAGTTCTATGCCCAGCTAATCCGTAGACATCCATAGACCACATAAGCGCGGTCAAACTTTTTGCTTCAAGAGGCGCTTGGAACTCAGCTGGCTCAAGGCCAAGGCGGTTTCACTGGCGGCGCGCCTAGGGGCGCTTCCAGGGCTTTTTGATGCAGTCGCTTCGGTCATGCTTTCAGGAGCTCAGCGGCGGTAGACCGACGGTGACATGACTGGTGAGTTGGGTGTGCCGTGTCATGCTGCGTCGCGTGGTAAACACTGGAAACCCAGCAGAAACTATATACCATCCACATGTATAAATTAGGATTCAAAATGAGTTTGAACCATCAAAACGGAACCCAGAGAAAGATATGAATTGTGTGTGTGTATTTTGTGGTTGAAGATTGCTCCCTTTACCCGGTGGCTGTCAGATTTTCTGGGTTGATGGAGTTTGATGGAGCAATACCATCACCATATTAAGCAAATCCGCTGGCTTAAAACACAACTGCGCGGACTTGTGAAAAAAGATGTGTTTGACCCAATGACACCCGATCGGCTAATTCGTGTTTATTGGGCTGCTAGTTGCACCTATGGTATCCTAATGTGCGTGTTTTTCCCTTGTATGCCCAGGTACCTATCACACGTTTCCGCGAATTCTTCGGCAAAATCATGCCTAAGGTGGTGGGCAGCGTGTTTTTACAGTCGACTTAGGGGTGTACGTCGCTGAACATTTACCATCATGTGCCCTCCGTCAGTTGTTACGTACTAGTAGTATCTAGTAGTTATAGATGACCCATTTTGGTTTGAGGAATTACCTGTTAAGCAGCTAAGCATGGTGATTTTCCATGGCTATACTGAAAGCCAGAGTTGCCCAAGGGGCCTTGGGGATGCGACTCCTGCTCCGCTGGCGTTGCGGGGCGTTGCGGGTGACATGTGGAGGTTAGCAAAGAAAGCCTGGAGCTGTTCATAAGGCGAGCTGAAGGAGGGAAGTTAGTGATAGCTGGATGAATGCTCGGTCAAAAATGGCTCATACGACCCATTTTCCGTGAAACGGTGGGATGGTGTTTTTTCTTACCAAATCTTTACCACGTTGGGCTTTAAGCCACTTTCATGTAAAATGGTGTTTTCAAATCAGTTTGGAGTGTTTTCATGATGCCCCCCTGTCATCCAGTGAATCCAGTGTCAAGCCCTAGTGGGGAGGGCGCAGGGCGTACCAAAAAAGTAAAGATAAATTGTATATAAAAAAACAGTGCTCTGAACAGGTGCTCCAGCAGTGCAAGCCTCAGCTATGAGTTTGAAGTCACACATAGATTGATATGTTGATAAAACGTATGAATATATAACACTGTAGAAATGTGGCAGCTACACTTGAATCTGATCTGGTCATAATGAAGTTCAGTATTGCAGCTGGCATCCAATATGCAAGTTTTGGATTCCAGCTAAAAGGTCTTGGAGCCCAAGACCAATGCAAAGGTATTTGAATATATCATTTTCAGAAAGGACGTTTGAAGAGGAAATGGTTGAACAGAATACCTTTTTCAAATCAATTTTGCATGTTTGCCTGCCCAGTGAGAAAGAGTGCAAGCCTCAGCCATCAGTTTGAAGTGGGATGAGTGCAGGCCATAAGTGCAAGCTTCCTGGTATGAGTTGAAGTCAAAAAATATCCAGTGGGATGCTCAAACTTCAACATGCCAGCTACGAATCATTACTTGACAAATTCTTACATGGACCTTTGAGATTGAATATATGATGAAAAAATGAACATGTAGAAACTTCTGAAGTTCTTGCTAGATCTGATTATGTTAGGCCAGTGACAACTGACACAGCATCAAGTTTTCCATTGCAACCTAAACCCCCTAAACTACATCTTGCTGATAAGTTTTCAAGTCCTGGAGTCCCGGACCCGCTTAATCCCAGCCTTCTTTCTGGGGATGGTTGGTCCAACATTTGTGGCTGCAACGGCGCCAAAATGAAACTTGGATGCCTACTGAATTTGCTGATTACTATCATACTTCATACTCTATCCTCTGCTCAAACAATCATAGTACCAGCTGTGTACCTGCACTGAAACGAGTATTTTTTAAATAAATTTAAACAAACTGCTTGGGTATACTATGCTTTCTATATTCCAAATTAATTTGAATGGTCAGCTGTCATCACAATGTCCAATGGTGCATCTGAGGACCAGTATCCACAACGGGATCCGGCTGAGTGCCAAGGTGCCTTATGATCAGTTACCACCCAATACTGGGATAGTGTGCTTTCTGGGCATCAAAGGCAATGCGACTTTTGGCTGCACTGAGGTTTGAATAAACAATGTTAGAGAGTGTATCTGCCGAAAGGCTTGTACATGATATGATATGTGTGCCCTGGAATCCGGGACCAACAATATTTTTTCCTGTCTAGGCTTCATATGATTAGCCTGAGGAAAGTCATGCAATGCCGAGAGGAAGCTCGTGCAAGGGGACTTCCATTCATGTTCTTCAACCTCATGCACACTAGCAAGAGCAGTATGCTCTTGTCAGAGCCGCTTGTCAGCAAAATGATGTTTTTTTCACTGGAAAGATGTTCTTAATTTGGTGCAACTTCATTTTGTAATTTGAGTCACATAACACGATGGTTCCTTCAGACAAACTCAATGCATGAAATTGCAGTTTGGCACACCTGGTTCCAGGACTGTCTATTAAAGCTTACCATATCAACATAGCTTGCCATCATAGCATGTGGAGTGAAATTTGAGTCACATATCACTATGCGTTTTGGTGCTGCTAAATACATAAGTAACATTCATGAACAGCGACTTGACAAGGCTGTTGCAAAATTCAAACTCAACTTACCTTGATGTTCAAATCTTGCAGTCATAAGTCATAAGGTCATGTATGTTAAATTGTCGATCAAATTCATCACTCCAATGACTCACTGGTGAGAGGATGTTTAGTTCAAAGAATCTATTGAAGAAACAAGTGAAATTATAAGAAATGCTGGTAAACAAATAAGAGGCAGAACATGATTATGATGCAAAAGTCAAGCAAACAAGATTCTCCAATAATGTACATCAGCCATCAAAGAAAACAGTTACTGTACCGCAGTGTTACATTATTATGCCTTCTTTGCATTGTTTCTTTTTGTTTGGTGTTGTTTGTGACTTCCAGGTTCAGCCGGTTCCTGCAGTTTGTGCAGCAGCATGACAAGGTGATTCTTCACTGCCATCACGGAAAGAACCGGAGCGCTGCAGCAGCAACAGCTTGGGTGGCGGTGAAAGAGGACATCGAATGGGACCAGGCTGCACCTTGTCTGCAAGTGTTGATGCTTGTTTTTTTTTGATGTTTTTTCCTACATTTGAAGGTTCCTTTCGCAAGCTTTCACTCATTGATGGCACTGTGTGAGGAACGTCGCATCAAGCTACTTCGGGAAAAGGACCTGAAGAACAACATGAAGGTGGATGTGAGCAGCTTTGAGTGGCTTGCCTGCAATGGTGCTTCAACAAACGAAAGTATTTTTTCTAAAACTTACAAATACACATGTCTTGAAGACCCAGGCCTGACACCTTTCCATTTTTCTGTTGATGTTTTCAGCTTGTCGACTTGAGGTACCTTCAGGTCATGCTGTCTTGGAACCAGGGTGTGCTGAGGAGTGATCAAGCGTAGTTTTTGTGTTCATAGCTTTTGTGTGAGTTCTGAACATGGCTGTCAAACCCAGGACCTGGACAAAACGCTTTGCATCTCTGAGAGTTAAAAACAAATCCATGATCATCATCAATCGCATCTCCCCAGTATATAACTGATATTGACCTGCATTCCACTTCAACTTTTTTGTTGAATTCAGGAGCATTTGGGAGAGAAGGCCTCGCTAAAGCACCTTGATTGCAGTGGCTGCGAAGTAGAGAAAAGGTCCTGGAGCCTGGAACCCAGGACCTTTTTGCAAACAGCTTGCCTGACCCAAACTATAGAGTGATTTTCATTTTTTCATTGGTATCATCACCATCATCAATCATCATCCGTTACATGTTCCAGTTGAAACATGTGTATATATATATACACATCACATATGTATATATTTATATATCACTTAGAAATATATATGTATAGTTAGATATATTTATATACATGAGGTTAACATATTCACTGCACGATGCAACTGGCATTTGGCTAAACAGTGGCAAACCAGTTGCTTTATCATCAGCATTACCAATTGCATTTCATCAGCAAGACAACACATATGTGTACCTCTAGATACTGATCCCCTTCTTCTGCCAAGGTGACAGCAGCGACATTGCAAGGGATGAAAAAAGGAGTGTGAGTGCTCTCGTGATGCAGACATGCTGGAGCGTGAGTGCTCTCATCAACAACCGCATGAAGTTTGCCATTTTCACTTGGCTTGTGGACAGCCCTGCCAAAGAAGCTCCAGAGGTTGGACCTGCTTCAAATTGTTTTTGCTTACATACCACACAAACAGAAAGCTAGAGCCAAATTGATTTCCAGGATGCTGAGTTTGATAAGGCTAAGGTTGATAGAAACACACACACACATATATATATATATATACATATGTGAATACACATATATACATATACTGAAAACATCACGGGTTTTGGTATACTCATGAGTTGAAACACTATGATGACAAAGGACGGTGATGATGATGATGATGATGATGCTGACCATCTGGGTGATGATCACTGATGGTGATCATGGAGATGACATGATGTTGATGATGATGATGATGGCGATCATGATGATGGTGATTGATCGCAACACTGCCTACCATGAACATTTGTTCTTGCCATAAAATACAACATCCTGGATTCCAGGACTGCCAAGCATTGCTGCTGCATTTTGGCAAGGATAAGGACTCTTAGCACTTTTGTGAGATGTTCAAATGTTGATCGAAAATGTTCCGTTGCTTCAGTCTGGTTTGTGTATTCACACACCTGACCTCTGAATGAAGCATTGAATTGAATTAGGTGTTTCAAAACCAACATCAGTGTTTGGATGGTCATCCATGGTCTGTTGGGATGGTCACGGTCTCAGCTTCCTTCGCCCCAGCTGCTTCATGACCTTTCTTCGAAGGTACTTTCCCTTCAAGCACCACACAGGCTAAAAAAAGTTGCACAGTCACACTCCGGGTCAGTGTATTTCCTGCTCTGACGGAGGACACCTCTTGCCCTTTCTCGTAGGCTAGTGAACCTCTCATGTTCTGAGATTGGAAGGCTACCAATGCAGCTGCCGCTGAGGAGCTTGAGGCTGCACATCTTCTTGCGCCGATCTGCTGCAAGCTCCACGGTAGGGCTCTTGAGAGTCTTGACAAGGATCTGCAGTCCTTCTTGACCATCATGACACTCCAAGACATAGCGGTCTTCAAACTCCCAAATAGCCTTCCCCACTGTCCATGCAGAGAACTTGTTGTTGCCAATCCCCTGCATGAACTTCAGGACCCCACCGGAGGGCATTGCCAACGCTGATTGCTTTCATGCGCCAGGCATGTCAGAACTGGTGGGAATAGGTATAATGACACAGTAGGAGAAAGCCACAGAAACTCAAAACAATCCTTTTGGAACCGATGGCTCTGAGCATCTGGACTGGTTGTGGCTGGCTGAGGACATGCTAATGATGATGCTAATGCTTGCCCAGATACTTTCCAATTCTCTGGGCTCCTCCAATGGGTATCCAGCAACGCACATGAGAAACTCCGGGAGCGCATCATCTCAGTCTGAAGCTCTTTCACTTGCAAGGCAGGTAGCCAATCCTGCTCCCGCGTGGAACCCAAGGAAGCTGCAGCTTATGCAGTGGGATGTGTCTGGATGAGCTTGGAAGGACACTTGAAACCAAGCAGCCCATGCACAACCCCATGGTCAGGCCTTGTCAACAGGCAAGTCTCCACCAGCAGCCATACCCTGCCCGTCCATGATGCTCCACCTCCACGTGTGACTTGAGGCCTTGATGCTGCGGCCAGTTGGGCAGTCACTTGCGCCAATCTGAGGACTGGAGTCTTGGACACCAAGACCCCTGTCCGTGCTGCACAGGTAGGTGCAGTAGATTTGCATGCAATGAACAGCAGGAATGACATGGCTGGTCGGTAGTACTTGGTGGGTATTTGGTTTGGTCATCCTGGATTCCAGGATGGCTCCCTTGACTCTCTGCATGAACCAACCTGCAGGGGTCCTGGATTCCAGGACCCAAGAAGTAAGGCTGGTTGGGTTGGTATTAGACGGCTCCCGTTGACTCAACTCAGAGCATCCAGGACCCAGGAAGTAAGGAAAGTAGGAAGAAGCAGGGGGCCGGAAGGCAAGAAACGGCCCAAGAAGTAAGCAAAGGGCTCTAAAGCATACATGATGTGTCAACATGTTGAACTAACTCTTACTTGTTGAGTTGTGCATTTTCAGCTTGCATGCCAACTCTGCAACTTTTTGGCTACATAATATACTCCAAACTCTCTGGTTTGGTACCTGTCAGCTCATGGAATGTCCTTAGGCTTTTGCTTTGACTTCTTCTCAACGTCGCACCAGCAGTCTTTGGATGTTTGGGTCAAAGTGCCATGGTCTTTCCTGCAGAGCATTCAGTATATTCAGTATATTCATGCAATGGTCCAGAGTCCAGTATATTCAGCATATCTGGAAAGCATGCTTGCTGTGGCTACAGATGTAAAGTCTGGCTACATACTGGTTACAGTTGTACAGACTTTTCGTCTGGCCCAAGCCTGGTGAGCCACTCTTTCAACCATGCTTCTGCTGCATATGATGCACGCAGCTTCTCATCAGCAATTGCCTTGAGATACTCAATCTCAGCCAAAAACCGCTTCTTGCAAGCAGCAGCCCTTCAATTTGTAAGTTGAGCAGCATGCTAGGCACGATTGGCAGCAGCAATGGAAGAGTCATAGTGTCCAGACATGCTTGTGACACAAACAAAGCAAATCGACCTTGCCAACAGTCCTGAGCAAAGACATACAAACATATTGCATGGTTTGTGCTTTTATATATTCATACATTTTATCAACATATCATTCTATGTGTGACTTCAAACTCACAGCTGAGGCTTGCACTGCTGGAGCACCTGTTCAGGGCGCTGTTTTTTCAGTATACAATTTATCTTTACTTTTTTGGTACGCCCTGCACCCTCCCCACTAGGGCTTGACACTGGATTCACTGGATGACAGGGGGGCATCATGAAAACACCAAATTGATTTGAAAACACCATTTTACAGTACATGAAAGTGAAAGTGGCTTCTTTGTCAAACTTTGATGGAAGAATGCACCAGACCCATTCCTGGATGACAACCCGTTTCATTGATGGCGTCCCCCTGCAAAAGCTTGTCATGTTTGTTTGGTTGATCTGATTGATCATAATTAATACGTTATCTTCCACGTCAAGAAGCACATTTAATATGTAATATATCTGATCAGTAGATAAAAACAATTGTGATTATTATTGTATATATATGCGCGTAAAGAGAGA
>Ga0126342_10003835_pt1:0-5000 | contig 25213 bp, 18 predicted proteins | sample Cyp1metagenome_FD_92528 | JGI IMG/M metagenome (GOLD analysis project Ga0126342, IMG submission 92528) | Coral microbial communities from Lord Howe Island, Old Settlement Bay, Australia - Cyphastrea 1 metagenome | ecosystem: Host-associated > Invertebrates > Cnidaria > Coral ... | reverse complement strand
CTACAACTGACCGCTGCAACCATTGCAACCACCGCAGCCACTCCAAAAAACACAACTGCAACCACCTTTCTGTCCATCATTGGATTCGCTTTCAAATCCGTGATTCACAACAACCAAACTCTCCTATAGGTTTCCTATTTTTGAAACTTCCGCCACCGCTTTGCGCGGTACTACTGGTATTTCAATAGCATATGCCATGTCATCCTTCAGAAAATAGAAGCGAAGAGCGTCATTTAAAATAGTGAAAAAATACTTTTCTTTTTCTTGGGGGGATTATGTAATTACTGTATATGGCATATGTAGTTCAACATTTGGATGATTTGTTGTGGTTTTGCAAGTTCCGTATGCTGTCAACGAATAGCTTAGTTTGAAAAACAATCTACAAATAAGGAACTTTTGCCCATTCGTTGCCGTGTTCCATTTTTACCTACTGGAAGGCCACACTGAGACAATTTGACATTTGGAACTCCACACACGGAGACTTATGAGACTTGGTGGTCATTGATCCGTTTGGTGGTGTAGTAGCTTAGTCTACGTTTCAGAGTGCCCAACTTACACTCCCAACTATCCCACACAATCCAGTACCTGATCTCGGTGCCATTTTCTTGCAAATTGTGTATTTTGTTCTCGGCTGTCTCCGTCCAGCAAAAGTGTTGATTTCGGCAGCACTGCAAGCCGTAGCACTGCCTTGCTGATGGGCCATTTTTTAAGCCTTTGGCAATCGACTCATCGTTGTTTGCTTACCGATAGATATCTCTAGACCATGGCGCCCAGTGCTCAGGGAACAACATGGAACCCTGGTTTCTGTATGGCATCGATATGCCTCCTGAGAAGAGAAAGCAGGTCTTCAAGCTGCACGGTGAAACTTGGCGATTTCTCTTGATATTGTTGAGAGGACGAGTCTAAAGTAACTAAAAAACAGATGGACACGTGTTTTCAGGATGATGTATCTAATAGAAAATGTAAATTCATAATATATAATTCATTTTTGGGGTGTTAACTCATATTTTGTGTGTCCAGGTAATTATCAAGTTGGGGAAAGGTACAAACATGTCAACTTGGCCCAGGGAACGCGTCCCCATCCCAGGAGAGAAAAGCAGATGGAAAGCCGGCCAATCCGGGCTGGCCCAACTATGTGAAGGGAATTTTGACACCAGAGGACACAGTTGGTGTTGAATTTGAGTTTTGGGCCGGCATGGAAAGGAGTTGGGGCAGAGGCTTAAAAGTTAAACCAGCTATGAAATGGCTGACAGGGAGCAGAGACAGTGATATGTTAATCTTCAAACTGAGGTGACGTGTTCAAGCATGTCAAGTTGACTAATTGATCAGCGGCAGGGTCGAAGCACCATCCTGACAGATTCCAATTCCCCAGTGAAAGTGTAGGTAAACAGGCAGTACAAATTTCACTTCCCTCCTATTCAGTCATGGCCCAATTCACCATCAATAGGTGACGACACTTCAATACTCCCGTAAAAAACGTGCGAATATTCCCAGCACTCACTACAGAGTGATCCTAGGTCCATGTATTTGCATGTTTTTTGTGCAGCACCTTGTGGCGGCAACAACCAGTGGAGAATCCAAACGGCTCCTGTGCGGGGAGGCAATGCACTGGAGAGACTTCATTTGGTCGAAAAATCCAAGCAAGTTGGGTATCCATCCATATATCCATATCCATCCCTAGATGATGCTGAGATGCTCAAGATTGCATTGAACAGAACACGGGGCCAGGAGATTCAGAAAGTAGAAGAAGAGCATCAGAAGAACTTCGCTTGGGAAGCTCGGGCCAGACGGGCATGGCCAGGCATGGCTGAAAGATGGACTGTGATGGACTATCGCTACCGACAGAACCATATATCGAACCATCCAGTGTTTAGGGTGAAAACATGGGTGAACCATTTTGTGCATTTTGTCTCTGTGCTCATAAATTTAAATCAATGAGCCAAACTGAAACAGCCTGAAGAACAACTGCGTTGACCTCACAACCCAAGAAGATTGGTGAATAGCACCTGGGTCACCTGAGTATTTGTGGCCTGCAAGCCCTGCAGTCACAAGCCTGTGTAACCAAAGTCAGGAAACTCGAAAAGACCGACTGCTTGATGTTATCGGAGAAATGGATGCGGATTTGCGCCCTGGCTCTTCATGGCTCTTCATGGCTCTTCGATGTTCCATGTGTTTTTCCCGATTTTTACGGCAAGAGAGCGAGAGAGAGAGGCCTCATCCCAATGTAGGCCAACTAATTTTCTGAGAGGATTCGGGAGCTGTATGGCAAACTCAGAAGCTTATTTGCTTACTGCAATATATTAAGTGTTTTTTATGCGAAGCAGCTCGCCATAACCAAGTTATGAACATCCACATAGCTAGCAGATGCTGAGCAGGTTTGGCATCATTGTGCCCGTGAACCATAGGCATTGCTGAGATCTTCCGACCATTTCTTCCAAAGGGGCCGCCTGCAGCCCAGGCTCTCGCTAGTTGAGTGCGACCACTACGAGGTGCAGATGAACAGCTCTGGATATTGAATATTGATGGATACTGCAAGCATACTGCAAGCTAACCGGTGCATATACATATACATATATCATATATACATATGATAGATTATAATACAGTTTATTTTGTTTTCATTGCGGGGACCTATCACATCCCACGAACAATCGCATGTCTTGCTGGGCATCAAGTAATCAAGGCCAGGACATCGGTGCAGTCATGTAGCACCCACCGAATCTCGAAAAGCTCCAGCAGTATTGCATGTGTTTGGGGACAACACTATTGGGTTGGTAGAGCCATGCTGCATGTTTGGAAAGATCCAGCTGGTATACTGGCATGATTCCTGAAATTTGCCGTAAATCGATCTAATTAACCAACTCAATTCTTCATTTTTTTGGGGGGAAATGGTCTTGGCGATTTCTACCATGATGGACGCCTTCTAGTTACATGGGATTAAACCCAATTTACTGCCAGAATTTCCACCAGGAATGCTCCCGCGCGGCCAGGATCATTTCAAGCCTGCCTTAGATCCTCGGAGAAGATCGATGGGTCAGTAGCCATGGGACCATTGGAATGGGCCTGCGAATCTCCTTGAGTCATTGCTTGGATTCTATTTTGGGGTGGTTGACCCCACACCCGAGGCTTCTCATCTACATGTATATATATTTTTATATTTATATATATATATATTATTATATATATGGGGTTCCTGAAATAGGGGCACCCCCAAATCCATTTTAATGGTATGTTATTCCATTATGAACTTTCCATGTAGGTACCACCATTTATGGAAACCTCCATATTCCTTGCATTTTTGAGCCATTCACCCCCATGCCCAGCAGACTGCCCAGCACAGGAGCGCTTGGGCTACGACTCCACGTGGCGCAAGCGCCCGCGTCCCAGCAGCGCGGATGGCTGCTGCCTGGCCTGGCGACGGCAACTCTTCGACCTCGTGGCGGAGGAGTCCGTCGAGTTCGTAGCTGGGTGCTGGCTCCGGGAGAGCGGCAGCTGCAGGATGGCTTTGGGGATCCATGGGATATATAGAAAAAAATGGGAAGAAAATGGGAAGAAATCTAGGAAATTCTGAACAGAACATAACAGGACACATTATGATTAATTATTAACGTTATTAATGTTGGGTATCAAAAGTCCTTACGATTCAAAGATAGGAAATTAGTTTGATAATTCTGGGAGGTATGTATGGCTTTCGAACTGAAGAGGATAGCCCGATAAACGTCAATTCTAAAAGAACATGCTGGTCGGACAAACCCACATGCTGCTGGAAGAAACTGTATACAACCATCGGGGGGTTTCCTTGCTAGTGGATGTCTGATTTGTTTGCGAAAAGATACTGGTAGAAAAAATACTCGAACGACAAAAGACTAATGCTACTGGTAGTTGTGAAGGTCACTGTGATGATGATGATGATGATGATGGTGATGATGATGGTGATTGATGATGATCATTATTGAAGAAGAAGAAGATGATGATCATTATTGTTGATGATCATTATTGATGATGCTGGTGATGATGATGGTGGTGATGATGATGCTGATGTTGATGATTATTGATGATTGATGGTGATGATGATGATCATTATTGTTGATGATCATTATTGATGATGGTGATGATGATGGTGGTGATGATGATGTTGTTGATGATGATTTTTTGATGATGATGATGATTGATGATGATCATTATTGATGATGGTGATGATGATGATGATGGTGATGGTGATGATGATGATGATTGGTAATGATTGATAATGATGATGGTGGTGATGGTGATGACTGAAGTGGTAAGCCAAAGAAACACGTTTGACCGATTTATTTAAATATGGATACCAGACTTCCCTTTGTTCTTTCCAAACCATGTGCAGTCTACAGAGTGCACAGTCTACATAGCGTTTTTTTTTTGCATGATTTAACGTGTACAATAAGATAGATAGCATGCATTTATTTTATCATTATTATGGCGTCAGTTTCAACAGAGAAACATGATTTTAACAAAAAAACACTCAAAAACAGAATCACCAAAAAAAAAACAGCCGACAGGAAAAATCACCAAAAAAATCAATTAAAAAAAGAGAAAAAAACAACAAAACTTTGATTTTTCGATGTTTTTTTTCATTTTGTCATTTTATTATTTTGTTATTTTTTTTGATTTCGGTTTTCTATTTGTTTGTCTGTTTGCTTTGATTTTGTGTTGTTTTTTGGTTGTTTTTCCCCACCTGCCAGGTGAGGGTTGTTAGATTTTATCAGAGTTGTTCTCCTCCTCCTCCTCCTCCTCGGCTAGCTGTCCTCTTCCCCACCTGCCAGGTGAGGGTTGTTAGATTTTATCAGAGTTGTTCTCCTCCTCCTCCTCGGCTAGCTGTCCTCCTTCCTCCTCGTCCTTGTCCTCCTCCTCCTCTAGTTTCTCCTCGACCATGTCTGCATCAACTTCCACCTCCACTTCCGCCTTGCCAACTCTTCGCCAAGCTCTTTGCCAACTCTCTTCGCCAAGCTCTTTGCCAACTT